>Ga0209480_10000222_pt1 | contig 50168 bp, 46 predicted proteins | sample JI61114C2DNA_FD_187501 | JGI IMG/M metagenome (GOLD analysis project Ga0209480, IMG submission 187501) | Wastewater effluent complex algal communities from Wisconsin, to seasonally profile nutrient transformation and Carbon sequestration -... | ecosystem: Engineered > WWTP > Effluent > Algae...
AAACGATATTCGTAAAGAATGACAGAGCTGATTGGCAAATTTCATCCATTACTTGTTCACTTACCCATTGGTATTTTATTGTTAGCTATTGTATTTGAATGGTTAGCATCGATTAAGAAATTTAAATTTTTAAAGAAATCAATTCGACTAATTCTTTGGATTGGGTTCTCGTCCGCTGCGCTCGCTTGCCTTACGGGATATTTACTCTCACAAAGTGGAGATTATGAATCAAGTGCAGTTGAGGTACATCAATGGTCTGCCATTGCGCTTACAATTCTTGCCTTTACTTATGCGTGGGCAAGAATGTTAAAATCGCTCAAGCGTCTTTATAAATTCCTTTCTATTCTAACACTGGTTTTAGTAGTGATAACCGGGCACTTGGGTGGAACGCTCACTCATGGTGAAAATTTTCTTTTCGCTGGCTTGAGTAGTGATGAAGAAGTTCATCTTTCAACTATTGATCTGCAACAGGCACATCTCTATGAAGATCTTGTAAAACCTATTTTGCAAAATAAATGCTACAACTGTCATGGCACATCTAAGCAAAAAGGAAAGTTGCGGTTGGATTTACCTGAACATATTTTGAAGGGCGGGAAAAATGGAGTTGTGTTAGTTGCGGGTGAGGTTGACGAAAGTGAAATGATTGATCGACTCCTGTTACCAATGGATGATGACGATCACATGCCACCAAAAGAAAAGAAACAACTTTCCCATAAGGAAATAGAAGTTTTGAAAACGTGGATCGCTTCTGGAGCTGATTTTAAAAAAACAGTTGTCGAATTAAAATTACAATCTGATCTAAAAAATATTTTTCAAGGCTCAGAAAAAGAAATTGCTGAGGTGCCAAACGAAATCGTTTCCGCGGCAAGCGAGAATGTTCTGGCAAGTCTTCGAAATATGGGTGTTGTAATTTTGCCGATTGCGGTGAATAGTAATTACCTAAGTGCTAATCTTATAAATGTGACTGCGCTTGATTCGGCCATTAATCTAATCTCTCAATTAAAAGGACAAATAGTTTGGTTGAAGTTAAGTGATCAGCCAATAACAGATAAGCACCTCGCAAAATTGAGTTCATTAACAAATGTTAGAAAACTTTGGCTTGATCAAACAACCATTACGGATGCTGGGCTTCAGCACTTAATCTCTTTTAAAGACTTACTCTATTTAAATCTGAATGGAACGAAAGTATCGGCTGCAGGGGTTGAGACCCTTCAGGCGCTCAGGAATTTGAAAGAAATTTATCTTTTTAAAATAATTTTTTCGGAAGATCAAAAAGAGATTATGCGGAAAAGGTTTAGCACGACTGATCTGGAATTTGGTAATTACAATGTACCGGCACTTTCTACAGATACCATCATTTTAAAAGCTCCTGTTAGGTGATTTTTGAAAGTTGCTAATCTTGTTGAGCTACCAAGTGCCTTATTTTCAAGCACCTGATGTTTTGTGCCTCTGGATAATAAGGAGTATAAATGAATTTAAAACCCATCATCCTCTACATCCTTCTTCTTCTCTTTCTTTTTGGTTTCAGCGTTACCACTTGAAAGATCGTAAGGAGCCTCTAATCCATTATAAACCTGGCGGAAACGATTGATGAAAGCCAACGTTTCCTCTGTAGAGCCTGGAATGAAAACCAATTCGCCTACCTTGGCTTTGCTGGCATTGGTTTTTTTAATGACTAAATCATTCAACGTTTCCAAAGATGAATGAATGAGCAGACGATTGTCCTCCAATCCAAAATAAAACCACGAATCAGGAGAGGCTTTAATAAAAAGATTAAAAATAGGGGCACCATCCTCACTCTTCTTTATTTCCATAAACCCTTCAAACGCTCCGTTAATGTCGTAACGCCCCATATGGCTAACACCAATGGTTCCTTGGCTATAAAAAGATTTGTTTTCTTCCGACCACTTCAAATTTGTATTTGAGAGAACAATTGGCTTTACTAAACCAGGCACGGTTGATAGTGAAACATAACTTTGCAGCGATCTTTGTTCATAATCTTTCACCGCCTTTTCACCCACCAAATCAGCAATTTTGTAAAGCAAATCGGTGGCATCTCCAAGTCCTTCTTCTTTTACGCCTTCTTCTTCTATTACTTTTAAAATATTGGTGGCCATCAATTGATAAACCATATTAGGCACATTCATATCCACCATCACAAAGGAATTCATTTTAATATCGTTCGTCTCCAAATTACCGGAACCCAGTGCTGACGCAGTTAAATTAAAATCTTTGCTACCGGTGAAAAATTTAACTGGACCTTCAAAGCGCACCTCTTGCTTATCTTCGTTGTAGGCAAATACTTTTCCAGTAAGTTTTTCTCCGGCTGCCTTTTGGCGATCTTCAATTTTAAACTCACCAGTCTCCTTGTCGAAGTACAGTGAACCGCTTGGCGTAAAGAAATCCTCATCGCTCGGATCTTTCTTATCAAACACAAAGGTGATGTATAAATCATTGTCTTCGGCAAAATGCAATCCAGCATCAGCCTTACGGCCCTCTTCTGTTATCGATTTATCAAAATCCAGATAGATATCTTTTTCATCACCACTTTGTGTGTATTGAATCCAGGTGTTGTAATTTTTGATTTTCTTCAAATCCATTTTTACAAAACCGCGCAATTGCAAAGCTGGTTTGGTTGCGTACATGGTCATATCGCCTTTATAAAAAATGCGTGGCGATACCAGAATATTATTTAATTCTATAACTGCACCATTGGCAACTGTTTGCATGGTCGCAATACCTTTTTGCTTTTTATTTTTTGTTTGTTCAGTGATGGGCTCTAATCTAAAATCAGTCATCTTAATAGCAAACGTATCATTTACAGCATTTACATATTGATAGGTTGCGTAACCCGCAAACTCCTTTCGGGAAATAATATCTACAACCCCTTCGGTAAGGCGGTGATAGCCATTTAAAGTGTCCAACACAATAACTGTGTTTTTTAATTGACCGATTTTCGCATTTTCCAAAATCAACACCTGATTGTTTTCAGGAGTAATTTTTGCATCAGCAACAATGATGTAGGGAATACCACTTACCGTGAGTTGTTGCGTTTTGATATCGTACTCTGCTTGTTCCGCATTAAAGCTCAATGAATCAAGTTCTTTGCGCGTGGTATAAAAGTAAGAGTCTTCCAAAGGCACATCAGCACCTTTATTCATGGTAATTTTTTGAGTAGTCAGATCCCATCGTGCTTCTGGAATTGACGTTTTAAATTGTGCATACGGAAAATCAATGGCCGCTTCTCCAGCTACTTCCGGACTAATAGTAGCAAAGTTTTTATCTAAGTTGAATTGAAGCTTTACATTTCGGCCGGCTAATGCGGGCTTTTCAGGGTTTCCGGTTTTTACTTCAAAGCGTGCGTGTCGGGCACCTAATTCTTTAGCAGAAAAACTCATATCTTTTGATCGTACATCAGAACCACGTGTACTTAACCGGCCATCTCCTCCAACACCCGTTTTTGAAACAATTAAATTTCCATCTAAGGTTGCCGTGTTCTGATATAAACTAAAGGGCTCTTTCAAATTTTTAATTCGCATTTTATCCTGCTTCGGTAGCCACTTCAATTGGTAATCGCCCAGTTTTACTTGCGGGAAAAACACTGCGCCAATTTGTTTCTCCTTTATCTCACCAACACTTCCGCGACCCACCACTGAGTCGGGATAAAAAATAAAATCTCTTGACTCAACGGTAGCTGCTAAATAATCTATCCTTCCTGCCGATCGTAGACCGGCATTGTCAAGTGAGATAGAACCAAATAACTTTCCTTGGCCTTGATACAATTGATATCCCGATGCAGGAGTGGTGTGCTTAAATCCCAAAGATTTGTCGGGTTGTGTATGGAGTTTCTCTTTGAAACTTGGAAACATTCCACTTGACACAAAGGTACCCTCAAAGTTAATCGACCCAGGGTCAGCATCATTCAGACTATCCAATTTAAACGGGGGCACAACAAAAAAAACAGACTTATCGTAAGCTCCATTTAACACTTCACTTCGATCGAAGTAAATTACCCCACCAGCCGTTGCATCTAAGCGCGGAAAGTTTGGATATTTTATTTTACCCGATTTATTGTCGGGGCGATTGATAAAGAGGGTGCCCGAAGTTTTATTGGAAGAGGCTTGCATGCCACCTGCTGCCGCTGCTGTCGAGTCGGCACCCACCATGGAATTATTTACTCTTCTGCGCGTTCCGTTTTTTTCGGTCAAATAAAATCGAATCGAATCGATATGATTCATGTTAATGAAAAAGCTATCATACTTAAGGGTAAAATCTTTACCCGAAATTTCGAAATTACCTGCGTTGATGGTACCATTAAATTTTATGTCGCGATTTTGTAAAAATGTAACGCGACCGCTATCTGGTTTTATGATCACATTTAATGAATCACTCACATTAAATTCTTCTACACCATACACATTCATGCGGCCCGTTGAAAAGCTTATGATGGCATTGGCTATGGTATCCGAAAGGGAATGAATTTTAAGATTATCATAGTCGGCAAGTCCTTTTACAGCTTGTAAAAAATTAACAGCTTTATCTTTAACATGAATTTTTCCGGTGCGCGCATCATAATCGATCATTCCTTTTTGAGAAAGGAAATCAGCGGCCATGCGAACTGTTTGCAAACTTCGCCTGCCCTCAGCAACTAAATCAAATACGTAGAAATCATTACTTCCAATTTCGTTAGCATGATTTACAACCAGCGCCAGAGGATGAAAATTAAACCCTTGCCCCGCTAACTGGCGATACCCTTCAGGATCGTAAAAATCGTTGGACTCAATAATCATTGGCGCTACATTACCACTGCCAAGAACAAACATGGCCAAGCTATCGGATTTCAAATCCCAATTGATGCGGTCTGCTGTAAACTCAACATCGAAATAGGAAGATGAAAAAGGAGCCTTACGCAATTGACTTTTTTCTTTATTAAGTACAAGCTTTTGGTTTTTGTAATCGTAGCGAAGCTCCATGGCCGGATGTACAATAGAATCATTTTGCTGGTAGATTGTGATGTGTGCTTGCGCAGAAACGATAACCGAATCTTGAAAGCCGAATGAGGCAGCGGTGGCCTTAAATTTTTTATCGGTATCGCCATAGATTTCAATGGTGGCCAGATTTCCATCTGCCGAGTTGCTATTAATCGCGCGCCCCTGCAATCCAAATCCACCTTTGTATTTTAGTTTATCTGATCCCAACCCTAATAGCGCTATGTTCGATTCGTACGATTTAAATCTGGGGTAGGTGGCCGCTTTTTTTGTTTTATGATTGATGCTTCTAAACTCAAAAACGCCAGCAACGTTAGTTGCCAATTTGCCAACATAGGTTAAGCGACCCTGCTCTGCTTTTAAAACAGGCTGCGTGGTTTTGAAATTATATTTGTTGAGATCGTAATAGACGGAATCCGAAGATAATCCAGCAGCGGTCCAATCGAAGCGGCCACCATCGCCTTCAAAAAATTTATCGCGTAAGGAAAAAACTCCCTTTGTATTGGTTAGCGCAACCGTATCATAAGGAGTAATAAAATCTAACGAAAGTTTAGTAAAAGAAATTACTGGGCCAAACAACTCGGGTTGCACAATGGGCTGTTGCCATTGGGGCGCATTATACCAAGAAGTGTCTGTGGGCTGCTCTTCAAAAGTTTGAACCGTATCAGAAACGGAAACGGGTTCGAGGTAATCAAACTGATAGTCATCGTCTTTTACATTGAGTTGAAAAAACTTTTCAACGTTTAGTGAATGATGTTCGAAAAAATTGCGGCTTTGCTGAAAAAAAATATTGGCCTGCGTGATGTTGTCTTTCTCGATTACTTTCCCGGCCACGGCTAAATAATTATTTAGCCTATCTCCGTCTGTATTTTCTATTGAGATAGCTGAAGCGATAGCTCCATAATAATTCACTAAATGTGGAATTAGTTTGTAGCGCTTTTTCTTCATCTGCTTTGCCTGACTGCGAACTTTAAATTGCTGATCGGGCCCTAGGGATGACCATGCAGTTTGAAAGGCAGCAGCTACCGCCATGGCATCGGTGGCTCTGGTATTTTCCAAACTCAACCGCACACTATCCTGAAAAGTATGGGTATAGGCATCGCCCACCTGAGCCATGGCTCCGGTGCACGCTAACAGAAATGCAATAATGGATATTAAAACCTGTTTCACTTGGGTCAAAAACCTTGAAATTTCGTAAATAAAAGGCGAATGTACTAATTGAAGAACTCCATTAAGTTAACGGAATCTGCGGAGGAATTGTATGGCAATACTGCTTTAAGATTTCTGCAACAGCAAACATGCCCACGTTTCGCGTTCATCGTGTGTTATTTCCTTAAGATTGAATTTAGCGGCTTCGATTTTAAGATCAGCAATATCATCCACAAAAAATCCACTTAACAATAATTGCCCGCCTTTTTTTAGGCATGAAGCATATTGATTCATTTCTGCCAACAAAATATTTTTGTTGATGTTGGCCAGGATAATATCAAACTCACCGATCAATCCTACTTCATTAATTTTACCTTGTTGAATATGAATGGCTGAGCAATTGTTAAGCTCAGTATTTTCAACGCCATTGATTACGCTCCATTCATCAATATCAAAAGCCTCTACTTCGGCTGCCCCAAGTTTGCAGGCCATGATTGATAAAATAGCCGTGCCACAACCCGCATCCATCACACGCTTGCCGTGATGATCCATTTTCATTTGTCGGCTTATCATCAAATGAGTGGTTTGATGATGACCGGTGCCAAAAGACATTTTAGGGGTGATGATAATTTCGTAAGGATATTTTTTTTCAATAACATGAAAGGTGGCACGAACCAGACAGCGATCATCAACAACAATTGGTTCTACATTTTTTTCCCACTCATCATTCCAGTTTTTTTTAGGAATCTGGCTCAGAGAAAATTCCAGCGGTTGAACCTCCTTATATTTCTCTAGCAGCTGATTTAGCTGCTCTTGATCAAAACCATCGCCTTCTATATAGGCTTCAAATCCGGTTTCTGTTTCAAGAAAAGTATCAAATCCAACCTCACCTATTTCGGCTAATAGAATTTCTGTAAACTCAGGATCACAAACTACTTGAAGGCGCGTTGAGTGCATGGGTTATTAATTTGAGGATGCTTCAATTTGATGATTTGAAAATTAACTTTCACAGTCAATTTTTAAATTTACCAATCATCAAATTTTTAAATTCCTTTTATAATCTCTACAAACTCTCTGCTCTTCAATGAAGCGCCACCAACCAAGCCACCATCTACATCCGCGCAAGCGAAAAGTTCTTTTGCATTATCGGCTTTTACGCTGCCGCCATATAAGATAGAGATATCTTCAGCAACTGCACCATACTTCGATGCAAGATGCTTGCGAATAACTGCGTGCATGTCTTGAGCTTGCTGTGAGCTTGCTGTTTTACCGGTGCCAATTGCCCAAACGGGTTCATACGCGATTACTACATTTTTCAACGCTTCCGCGGATAAATGAAAAAGGCTTTCTTCTACTTGTTGTTTTACTAATTGCTCGTGTGTGCCCTTCTCGCGAATTTCAAGCGGCTCGCCACAACAAAAGATTGGCGTTAATCCCGCTGCTAATGCTTTGTCAACTTTAGTAGCCAGTAACTTACCGTCTTCACCAAAATATTGTCTGCGCTCGCTATGGCCAATGATAACATAAGGAATATTCATTGACTTTAACATGGAGACAGACGTTTCGCCTGTGTAAGCGCCTGAATCGTGTTCGCTACAATTTTGGGCGCCTACTGAAATGCGGGCGTTGCTACCAAGTTGTTGCTTTACCGGATATAAGTATGGAAACGGAGTACATAAAACTACTTTTACATTCCCCTTTACCTCATCAGCTACCAGCCCAATTAATTCAGAAGTCAGGATGCTTGCTTCTTCGAGTGTCTTGTTCATTTTCCAGTTGCCGGCAACAATTTTTTGACGCATAATTTTAAGAGTTAATTTATTTTGGATCGAAGGTGAAAGTATCAGAAGGTTTCTCGCGTACAAGCCGCATGCTTTTAACTGGCCCTTTGTAGGTTACATGTACTAAGTTTGATTGATCATTATGAGTTTCCATAATGACTTCATTTTTTACTTCTATCGTTTTAAATTGTTTTACGTTCTCAATTTCTATATAGCAGATAATGGCTGGGTCTTCTCGCTCGAAGGCAATGAAATTCATCTTTTGAAGTTTGCCATCGAGTTTTACAGAAAGTCTTTGAAGAACATAATCACTAATTAGTTTTTCCGTTCTGAGATCTTTTCCCGGTTGTAAAATATCAAGCCCTGGCTTTTGCAACTGATTTTGAATGGAAAGCTCCAAATCATCTAAAAATATGCGGGATGTAATTTGGAGCGCCTTATCTTTTTCGCTGTAATTAATTTCAGATACCGATAGATGGATGGGGTGCAGTAAAAGAAGGAAAGAATAAAAGAATGTAATCATACCGAGCCCATGGCTAAAATCGTGCCGTCAAAATTACTTCTAATTGTCCTAAATCAAAATTAGGTTTATACTTGTGTGCTTTAAAAAGGCAGTAGAATGAATGAGTTTGTATTATATTTTGGTTTAGGTAAGGATCACATCTTAGATTATGTAAACGGCTATGATCACATTTTATTTGTGTTGGCTTTATGTGCGGTTTATATAATCGGGGATTGGCGTAAAATTTTAATTCTGGTTACAGCGTTTACCATTGGCCACTCTATCACGCTGGCGTTGGCAACGCTTAATCTTATAAACGTACCAACGGATGCGATTGAATTTTTAATTCCACTAACCATTTTTATTACCGCGGTTGCTAATCTTTTTAAGAAGGAGGGAGTTGATAGTAAAGCTAAAATTCAAATCAACTATATTTTTGCACTATTTTTTGGGCTGATACATGGGCTTGGGTTCTCTAATTATTTGCGCGCGCTTTTAGGCAAACAAGAAAATATTGTATCCCCATTATTTGCCTTTAATCTGGGGTTGGAGTTTGGTCAAATAATAGTAGTAGCAATATTTCTTGCAATCAGTTTTATTTTAATTGAATTAGTGAAAGTACCGCGCAGAGATTTCAGATTCGTTTTATCTTCGGCTATTGCCGGCATTGCGCTGGTGCTAATGAAGGATAGAATTTTCTGGTAGTAGAAGATGCCACGGATTTATAAATTCAAAAATAACTGTGTTAAATATTTCAAATAATGGCTCTTGATTCACATACTTATAATCAGTGAATCTATGGCTACAAATTAAATCTTATGAATAAATTAATTACGCTCGCCTTTGTTTTGTCTTCACTCATGCTTACTGCGCAAGATTGGAAAGGAAAGTTTGAACAATTAGATCAAACGTTGCCAACACCCAACGAGTATCGCACGGGCTCTGGTTCTCCTGGGCCAAAGTATTGGCAACAAAAAGCAGACTATGAAATCGCGGTAGAGCTAAATGATGCTAATCAAAGTATTTCAGGAACAGAGAAGATCACGTATCATAATAACTCCCCCGATGTGCTGAAGTATTTATGGGTGCAGTTAGATCAAAATCTTTATGAGAAAGAAAGCAATACGGGCAGAACAAGCAACAACTCAATTCGTGATTCAGTAGCCTCAAAAATGATAGCTGGCCAGCTTGGTTTATATGATTTTGATGGCGGGTATAAAATTAAATCGGTAAACGATGCCGGAGGTAAAGCGTTGGCTTATACCATCAATAAAACCATGATGCGCGTTGACTTACCGCAACCCTTGAAGTCAGGGGAAAAGGTAACATTTCAGGTTGCCTGGTCTTACAACATCAATGATCGTAATTTTCAAGGCGGAAGAAGCGGCTACGAATATTTTCCTGATGAAGATAATTATGTTTATACAATCGCTCAATTTTTTCCACGCATGTGTGTGTATGATGATGTAGTGGGTTGGCAGAACAAACAATTTTTAGGTCGATCAGAATTTACGCTTCCTTTCGGAGATTATAAAGTTGCCATTACCGTACCTGCTGATCATATTATTGCGGCCACGGGCATGGTACAAAATCCACAACAAGTTCTTACCAAAACTGAAATTGAGCGATTTGAAAAAGCAAAGACAACGTTTGATAAACCGGTTATTATCGTAACACAAGCTGAGGCCGCCACGAAAGAGAAAACAAAATCAAAAGAAAAGAAGACCTGGCAATTTGCCGCCACCAATGTGCGCGATTTTGCATTCGCTTCTTCACGCAAATTTATTTGGGATGCCATGGCTGTAAAATTAGGAACCACTACTCCTTTGGCGATGTCCTTTTATCCAAAGGAAGGAAATCCTTTATGGGAGAAAGAATCAACGCTTGCTGTAAAAAATACGCTCGAAGTGTATTCAAAGTACACCGTTGATTTTCCATATCCACAAGCTACTTCGGTGCATGCTGCTTCTATTGGTATGGAGTATCCAATGATCTGTTTCAACTTTGGCAGGCCGGCAAAAGATGGTACCTATACCAATCAAACATTGCAACGGATGTTGGGAGTGGTGATACACGAAGTAGGGCATAACTTTTTTCCTATGATCATCAATAGTGATGAACGTCAAACCACCTGGATGGACGAAGGCATTGATAGTTTTGTTCAGTTGCTTACAGAAATGGAACGCTATCCAAATCTTGATTGGAGCCGCGGCAGGCCTGCAGGTATTGTGCCTTACATGAAAGGAGATAAAGCCATGATGCGCCCGTTAATGACGAGTGGTGAACAAGTGGTGCAGGCTGGGGCCGAACAATATGCGAAAGCAGCAACAGCACTTTTTATTTTAAGGGAGACTGTAATGGGGCCAGAATTGTTTGACAAATCATTTAAAGAATATGCCCAGCGGTGGGCCTTTAAACACCCTAAGCCCGCAGATTTTTTCCGCACCATGGAAGATGCATCGGCTGTTGATTTAGATTGGTTTTGGAGAGGTTGGTTTTATGGCACCGACAATTGTGATATGTCGCTGGATGAAGTGAAATGGTTTAAAGTGCGCAAAGATCAAGCAACGCTTGAAAACAAAACCAAATCGGCAACTAAAGGCGACCTTGCCTCGGGCAAATCAGATGGCGCTAAACCTTCCGACTTTAGCCAAGGGCCACAATACTTTAGCGTACTCCCAACCGACAATCGCTTTTATGGGGAGTTTCAAAACCGTCTTGATGACAAAGCCGTGATCTCGAAAATGGAGAACAAAAATTTTTATGAGATAACGCTAACTAATAAAGGCGGATTAGTAATGCCGGTAATTATTGAGTGGACGTATAAAGATGGAAGTAAAGAAATTGAAAGATTACCAGCCGAAATCTGGCGCCTTAACGAAACTAAAGTGACCAAGGTGTTTGCCAAAGACAAAGAAGTGGTCAATATTGTTATTGATCCTTTAAAAGAAACAGCAGACATAAGTGTTGAAGATAATATCTTCCCTAAAGTAATTGCCCCCAGTAAGTTTGATGAACTAAAGAAAAAGGGAAAACAATAACACCACCTAGCCTAGGGGCACACAGATTTATTGATGAAATAAGTTGATGTTTTTTCCTTATTATTCTATAACTCTGTGGCCACCTCTCGGAACGCACCCGGTAACAATTGCTATATTTAATACAAAATAGTTAAATGAATTGGCTGCGCGGTAAAAGTTTGGTAATAGTTGGTGGCACTACGGGTTTAGGCCTTTCAGCCGCAAAGGCATTTATTAATGAAGGCGCGCGGGTAGTTGTTATTGGCCGAAGTCAGATGAGTGTGCTGGAGGCTGATGTGTTAAAAGAAAACGGAATTGCAATCGCTGGCGATGCATGCGATGAAACCGTTGCGCAACAAGGAATAGATACTTGCATTAAAGAGTTTGGTGGTTTCGATGGACTATATCATGTAGCCGGTGGCAGTGGTCGCAAGTTTGGTGATGGGCCTTTGAACGAACTTACGCTTGAAGGTTGGAATAAAACTTTTGAAATTAATCTAACCGCGTTAATGCTTTCAAATCGAGCGGCCGTAAAAACTTTTCTAAAAAGAAAAACTTCCGGTAGCATCCTCAATATGGGTTCGGTGCTTGGCTATTCGCCTTCACCTAAACATTTTGTTACCCATGCCTATGCTGCATCGAAGGCTGCAGTTATTGGATTTACAAAATCAACAGCCGCTTACTACGCAAAGGATAATATCCGCATGAATGTGATAGCTCCGGCCTTAGTTGAAACGCCCATGGCACAACGTGCAGCGAATGACGAAACCATTTTATCCTTTATAAAAACCAAACAACCGCTTGATGGCGGTCGCATCGGAACTCCAACGGATCTGGATGGAGCTGCTGTATTTTTTATGTCTGATCAATCGCAGTTTGCAACGGGGCAAGTACTGGCTGTTGATGGTGGCTGGGAAGTAAGTGAAGGCCAATATTGAAGTATGGAAAAATTTGCCATTGGCATCGACTTAGGCTGCACGCACATTAAAGCGCTGTTGGTAAAAGAAGATGGTTCAATTGTAAAAGAAGTAAGAGTAGATACCAACGAGCATGATGATCAACATTGGAAAAATGAAGTCGCTAAAATTATTAAGGACTTTAAACAACTATCGCACACAGAGATAAAAGCAATTGGACTTTCAGCGCCAGGTTTAGCAAATGCTGACAACACCTGCATTGAATACATGCCGGGTCGGTTACCCGGATTAGAGAATTTTAATTGGGGTGATTTTGCCAATGAAAAGATTTTTGTTTTAAACGATGCGCACGCTGCATTAATGGCTGAGGCTCGTTTCGGTATTGCAAAGAATCTGAAATTTGTGATCATGCTTACATTGGGTACTGGTGTAGGCGGTGGAATCTTAATAGATGGAAATTTATATCAGGGCGTTGGGCAGATGGCCGGACATTTAGGGCACGTTACCGTAGATGCGCTTGATCTCAATAAAGACGTAACCAATATGCCCGGAAGTCTTGAAGATGCTATCGGAAATTTATCTATTCAAAAAAGATCTAAGGGAAAATTTGAAACCACCTGGGATTTGGTAAAAGCTTATGAAGAGAGGGATTCATTTGCTACCGAAATTTGGTTAACCGCTGTTAAAAAACTAGCGGCAAGCATCGCATCATTTGTTAACATACTTTCTCCCGAACTAATTATTATTGGTGGCGGCATTTCGAAAGCGGAGGAATTATTATTGAAGCCACTGAACGAATATCGCGAGCAATTTGAATGGCGACCAGGCGGAAAACATATTCCTGTTAAGCTTGCACAATTTTCTGATCTTGCCGGAGCATTAGGTGCCGCAGGCTTTGCTTTATCTAAATCAAATTAGAATTCATGAACGTTATACAAGAATATCTTAACCTAAGTAGGAAAATTGTAGATCGGGTTGCTGCACAAGAGTCAACAATAAAAGAAGCAGCAGCTCTATTTGCAAAAACAATACTAGCCGGCCGCATGGTGCATGTGTTTGGTTCTGGCCACAGCCGCATTATGGTTGAAGAAATGTGGCCGCGTTACGGATCGTTTCCCGGATTTAATCCAATAGTTGAATTGTCGCTTACCTTTCACAATTTAGTGGTCGGGGCTAATGGTCAGCGTCAAGCGATGTTTTTAGAAAATGTTAGTGGTCTTGCCGAACGCATCCTTAGAAATTTTGACATTGAGTCTATAGATTCTGCGCTAATTATTTCTTCCAGCGGCACTAATGTTGTTCCCGTTGAAATGGCTGAACTCTTTCAACAGAAAAAAGTAAAAGTAGTTTCTATTCTAACAACCAAACATTCGGAGAAAAGTGAAAGCAAACGTGCTGATGGAAAAAAGTTGAGTGACTTCTCAGATTTAATTTTAGATACCGGTGCGCCTGTTGGTGATTCCATGATTACCATTCCCGGCTTAGAGACTCCTGTTTCTCCTGGCTCAACCATAGGGGGTGCGTTAATTATAAACACTATAAAAGCTGAAGTAGCACGGCTATTAACCGAAGCGGGTCAACCTCCAAAAGTATTGACAGCAACCAATGTTGTAGGTAAAGAAAAGGCAACTGAACTTTTTGAAAGTGCTTATGATGAACATGCACATCGTCTGGCAAAATTGTACCAACATATAGGTAAACCAAAATTATAAATCATGCAACCAATCCCTATTCGCACCACCGTTATTGGTAGCTACCCGTTTCCGGGATGGCTTGAATTTGCCGTTAAAAATTTAAATGAGTTTGGTAATGCTGATCGAGAAGAATTAATTGATGACGCTGTGATTGCTGCAATTCACGATCAGGTAACGGCAGGGCTCGATGTAATAACCGATGGCGAGCAAACTCGGTTAGATTTTAATCTTTCTTTTTATGGATTCATTAAAGGGATTAAAGAAAATACAGATGAGCTTCGAAAGTTTGGGCCTGCTGCGCATGATCAACGTGGCAAAAATTCTATTATAGATACATTGACAGCACCTGATGGATTAGGAGCGGTTAAAGAATTTAGGCGGTTACAAAAGCTAGCACCAAAAGGGCCGGTTTTAAAAGCAAGTGTGCCAGGACCGTATACGCTTAGCGGACGATTGCTTCCCAATGAAAAATATAAAGACCGCTATGCAATCACGGAAGTGTTGTTGCCCTTTGTAAAGAAAGAGCTGGAAGATCTGGTTGCCGCTGGTTGCACGGAGATAACTGTCGATGAGCCTTCCATGAGTTGCTATGCATACAAAGAGGACACAAAAAAATTTGTGGACATTTTTAATCGTACCGTTAAAGGCATTGTTGGCAAGTGCCGACTCTCCACTCATTTATGTTTTGGAAATTTTAAAGGTCGTCCGGTCGGTTATAGAAGTCTGGCGCCTATGCTCCCTGATTTTCTAAACCTTAGTGTAGATGAAGTTCATATTGAGATGGCTAATCGGGAGTTTGCCGAAGTGGAGTTGTTGGCCACGTTTGCCGAGAAGATGGATGTGGCAGTTGGTATTATCGATGTTAAGAATTATTACATTGAAACAGAAGCGGATGTTGTAGCGCGTATTAACAAATGTTTAAAATATGTGCCAGCCGAAAAATTGGCTGTTGCGCCTGATTGTGGCTTAAGTCAAACGGCACGTTGGGCGTCACGACAAAAGTTAGCGAACATGGTGAAGGGCGCGAAGAAGGTGAGGGAGTCATTGTAACTGGATACGGGTTGCTAGTTCCCAGAATCCAGTATCCAGAAACAAGAATCAACTATGTTAATTCAACCATTCAATAAAGGCGAATCATTAGCCAAAGAAATTCGTCAGACAAAGCAAGAAGGCACCGCACAATCGCTAGACATCTGGTGGCTTGGCCAAAGTGGATTTCTACTTCAATGGAATAAAAAATGTTTATTGTTCGATCCATATTTATCAGACTCGCTCTCAAAAAAATATGCCAATACCAACAAGCCACATGAACGCATTAGCGAGTTGGTGATTGAACCGGAGCTGCTGGATTGCATTGACATTGTTACCTCCAGTCATAATCACACCGATCATTTAGATGCGGAGACGCTCATGCCGCTATTTGAAAAGAATAAAAACCTCAAATTTATAATCCCAGAGGCCAATCGCGATTTTGTTGTTGATCGGGTAAAGTGCGCACACGATTTTCCCATTGGATTTAGAGATGGAGAGAAAAAAGCAATCGATGACTTTGTGTTCAATGGTGTGCCTGCAGCGCACAATACCATCGAGCGTGACGAACAGGGCCGGTGCAAGTTCATGGGCTTTGTCGTGCAATTCGGGAAATTTTCCATTTACCATAGTGGCGATACCTTATGGTATGAAAACATGGTCGATATTTTAACACCCTTTCATGTAGATGTTGCGTTTCTTCCAATCAATGGAAATGATCCTGCTCGTGGCGTAGCCGGAAATTTAAATGGTGAAGAGGCAGCGTGGCTAGGCAAAGAAATTGATGCGAAGGTTGTTATTCCACATCACTACGATTTGTTTAAATTCAACACGGCCGATCCTAAAGAGTTTGCACAAGAGGCAAAAAAAATCAATCAACCTATTAAGACCTTGCAATTAGGGGAGTGGGTTAGAATTAGTTAATATTCTCTGTACGCTTGCAGCATTAAAGGAGTAATAAAGATCGGGGCGAATCAATAAAACGCATCTTCAAAATGTTTTAAATCGGGTATGCCATCGTGCATACTAATGGCAACAACATCATACCGCACATTGCCATTATAATTATTTTCATAGGTGTATTGCTCAGCACCGTAAACAATGTTCTTGGCTTTTTTATAATCGACAAATTCTTCGGGATAGCCAAACGCATCAGACGATCGCATTTTTACTTCTACAAAAACTAACCAATTTTCTTTTCTTACAATCAAATCAATTTCTGATCGCTTATAGCGAAAGTTTCTGTGCACAATTTCATACCCTTGTCGGGATAAAAAATCAGCGGCTAGGTCTTCAGCCTCTTTTCCTTTTTGGATTTTATCGCTCATTGGAATATTCTACCTTTGATCGTTCAATTTATTAAGCAAACAATGAAGAAACTAATTGAAGGCTTTACTTTACAGCTGGCTAGCGCACTTAAAATCGGGCAATCGGTCGATTTGGTAAGACCTGGTAGCGACATCCGCAATATTTTAATTACTGGCATGGGTGGCTCGGGCATTGGCGCCAACTTAGTTGAGTCGTTAACCTTTGGTCGTATTCCTATTCCAATTACCGTGTGTAAGGGATACAACATTCCTCAGTTTGTTAGTCCGCATACACTTTTTATTGCTTGCTCGTATTCGGGCAATACCGAAGAAACGTTGGCCGCTATAAACAAGGCTATGCTTAAGCGAGCACATATTATTTGCATTACAAGTGGAGGCAAAATGTTAGAGTTGGCCAAGGAGTACAACTTATTTTGGATTCAAATTCCAGGAGGTTCAAAAAGCCCGCGCGGTAATCTTGGTTACATGATGGTTTCGTTATTTTATGCCTTGTATCATACCAATTTGATTGGAGCGGCCTTCATCAAGGAAACTGAAAATGCAATTGAATATTTGGATCGTGGAGAAAAGGCCATCCAATCAGAAGCAGAACTTATCGCGAAAAAATTGAAGGGGAAGTTTCCAATCATTTATTGTGATGAGCGATTAAAAGCAATGGCAATTCGTTTTCAAAATCAACTAAATGAAAATGCCAAGCAACTGGCGCATGTAAACACATTTCCCGAAATGAATCACAATGAAATTGTTGGTTGGCAATTTCCGGAATCAGTATTGCAACAAGCACAGGTAATCTATTTGTATTCCGATCATGATCATCCTCGCGTTGAAAAACGGATGGAGATTTGCCGTGATATTTTTGAAAAACGATCTAATCCAATAATAGATATTGTAGCAGAAGGGGCATCTCTTCTTGAGCAATATTATTACCTGATTCACCTGACCGATTGGATCTCTTATTTTCTTGCCCGTGAAAATGGCGTAGAAGCAGGACCCGTTGAAGCGATTGAATATTTGAAGGATGAGCTAGCCAAGATTAAGTGAACCAAGTATTAAATAAGAGAACACAATTTATTGATCTAGGGCTAATTGATTATCAGGAGGCTTGGGATTATCAGGTAAAACTTTTTCAATCCATTCTTGATGTTAAAGCTAAGAATCGTGATCTCCCCAGCGACAAACACTTGGCGACTAGTAACTATTTGATTTTTTGCGAACACCCTCACGTGTACACACTTGGTAAAAGTGGCGATGAAAACAATTTGCTAATTGCTAAGGAAAATCTCCACACTATAAACGCCAAGTATCACTTGACTAGTCGTGGTGGTGATATCACGTATCATGGCCCCGGGCAAATTGTTGTATATCCTGTTATTGATCTTGAAAATTTCTTCACAGACATTCATCAATACATGCGACTGTTGGAGGAATCCGTCATTCAAACATTAGCCGAATTCAACATCAATGCGGGAAGAATAAAAGGATTAACCGGTGTTTGGCTTGATTTTGATAAGGAAGATTCGGCAAGAAAAATTTGTGCGTTAGGTGTAAAAACAAGTCGCTGGGTAGCCATGCACGGCTTGGCATTTAATGTAAATCCACAACTGGAATACTTCAAACACATTGTGCCTTGCGGGATTGAAGGCAAAGCGGTTGCATCACTGGCAAATGAATTGGGCGCATCACAGAATATGGCATCAGTTAAAACAATCCTTAAATCAAAACTGGTTAATCTTTTTGAAATGAAAATCGTAGATTAGTTTATTAATGGATAAGCAATTTATAATCGGAATTTCTTTTGTTGCAAATTTGCTACTTCAATCCTGTTCATCGGTAGGATCGCAAACCATCCTCTTCACCGAAAAACAGAAAGGTGTTTGTTGGGTGGCTGGCCGCGAGGAAGTAACCGAAAAAGAAATTGTTGCGTTGGTTAACTGCAACATAAACTGGATTTCGCAAACACCTTTTGGCTGGCAGCGTGAAGCAAACTCTTCTTCCATCTTCACAAACTTTTCATCGGATAGAATTTGGTGGGGGGAGTCGGATGCCGGGATAACTAAAACAACAGAAGTTGCTTTGAAGAGTGGAGTAAAGACAATGCTTAAGCCACACCTTTGGGTGCGCAAGGGTTGGCCTGGTGATATTGTGATGACAAGTGATACTGCCTGGCAACATTGGTTTTCGGATTATGAAAAATTTATTATTCATTATGCTGAGCTTGCCGAAAAAAGTAAGATTGATATTCTTTGTGTTGGTACGGAGTTGCAAAAGACCACTAAAAGGGAAAAAGAATGGCGCGCTGTAATTGCTAAAGTTCGGGCAGTCTATTCCGGTAAACTAATTTATGCCGCCAATTTTCATGAAGAGTATGAACACATTAAGTTTTGGGATGCTCTGGATTACATTGGTGTACAAGCGTACTTTTCATTAGCCAATAAGCGCGATGCCTCTTTAAAAGAGTTGATTGAAAATTGGAAGTCACCACTTACATCGATAGAACGAGTTCATAAAAAGTACAATAAGCCCGTTATGTTTACTGAGATTGGCTATCGGAATGATGCGCAGGCCGCCATAGAACCCTGGAGTTGGCCGCGGAATTTAAAAGACGTACCCGTTTCAGAAGAAATGCAAACGTTATGTTATCAGGCTTTTTTTCAGGCAGCATGGAATAAAAACTGGTTAACTGGTGTTTACTTCTGGAAGTGGTATCCGCACGGGCCAAGGCGATCGGACGAATCGGACTTTACTCCGCAAGGCAGACCCGCAGAGAGAATTATGAAAACCTATTTCGCAAAATAAATGAAGGACGATATTATAATACCTGAAGTTAAGCACGTAACCCTTGCAGTGGCACGAGAAAAAAACATCCTTAATCAAGATGAGTGGAGAGTTCACTTGATTAATAATAACGATTATGCTATAGAAAACACATTAGTGGCAAGTAAAGGCTATGGAGAAAGGGAAGGCGAGGCACAACGTACTTCCACACTGCGTCATTTTTTAGAAACCGTTCCCGCCAAGAGCGCAGTGATGGTGGAGCCCATTGAAGCAAGTCTATTCCATCTTAATAATGAATATTGGGTAAGCTATTATGTGAATAATCAGATTTACGATCGTAGATTTATTTTTGTGCCCGAATCCATTTGTGAAGAGAATCTGACTTTCATAAAAGAATTGAATCTGGAGGGGGTATTGCATTCCTGAAAATTCCTTTCATGGTAGTTCGGCTATGCCTACATTTATAAAGTAAATTTCTCCGTATGCATACAGACCTTAAAGACATTCTGTTTTTGGATATAGAAACAGTTGGTTGTGCTGATGACTACACCAAACTAAGCGAGCGACTAAAGTCTCAATGGGCGCGCAAGGCCGGATATTTCAAGCGCGAAACCGGGCAAACCGATGAAGACCTGTTTCATGAAAAAGCAGGAATATATGCGGAGTTTGGAAAGATTGTGGTTATCGCAATTGGTAAATACACTGAAACTGAAAATGGGACGCTGGGTATTAAGACCAGGTATTTTGCTGATCATGATGAAAAAAAACTGCTGAGTGAGTTTTATGAGGCCCTTGAAAAAATGGGTACTGCTGTGCGACTCTGTGCGCACAATGGTAAGGAGTTTGACTTTCCATATATGTGTCGCAGGCTGCTCGTGAACGGAATTCAGCTTCCATCTGTTTTAAACATGGCCGGGAAAAAGCCGTGGGAAATTGGCCATCTGGATACGCTTGAACTTTGGAAGTTCGGTGATTATAAGCACTACACGTCTCTTGATTTGCTTGCCACAATTTTTGATATTCCTACAAGTAAGGGTGTGATGGATGGATCAATGGTTAGTAAGGTATATTACCAGCAAGGGGACCTGAAAAAAATAGCAGAATACTGTGTCGGGGATGTATTGGCAATAGGGCAGTTATACTTAAAGATGAAGGGAATGCCATTGGTTGATACCGTTAACATTATAAACTCTTAATATGGTTGTCAATTTTTAGTGGTAATTTTGAATATGGATGTTGAAGAGAAATATAGTATCGTGAAGCAGATCATTCAAACTGAGGATGATTCTATACTTGCTATAATAAAAGAAATCCTTAGCATGGATACTCTCACAACTGATTGGGCATTGATTCCTGATTCTGTAAAGAAGACCATTGAAATTTCGATGGAAGAAATAAAAGCCGGAAAATTGATTCCGCATGTAGAAGCAATGGCCGATTTTAAAAAGTGGTCATCGATAAAGTCTTAATGAAAATATATTGGACCCCAGCCGCCAAACATTCCTATCAAGAAGTATTAAACTATCTCCTACAAAACTGGACACAAAAAGAGATTGATAAATTAATCATGCGAACAGAGAAAGTTCTCTCACTTTTAATAAAGAATCCAACCCTATATCCCCTCATCCATTCTTCAATTCGTAAATGCGTGTTATCAAAGCACAATAGTTTATTTTATAAAATTGAGGCAGATCAACTAATCATAATTGCTTGTTGGGATAATCGTAATGATCCTGAAAAGCTGAAAATTTAATTACAAACAATAATATACTCTACTATGAGTAAAAAGAAATTCAAAGAAAAAAAAGAAAAGAAGAACAAGAAGGAAAAGGGCGGCATGTATTCGTCACTACTTGTTCTATTAGACGAAATGGCGGGTAAAGCCTATAGCGTGCAACAGCTTGTAAAAAAATTAGGGCTGAAGAAAAAAAATCTTATTGAAGATTTATATAAAATATTGGATGCCCTTGAAGAAGAAGGCAAAATAGAACGGCTCAGTAATGGCCATTACAAAACAACCCGCGCTTCCAAATCCATTACAGGAATTGTTGATCACGTAAACGTGCGATTTGCTTATGTAGCAACCGGTCAGGAGGGTATGAAAGATATCTATGTTCGCACATCCGATTTGGGATCAGCGCTTCATGGAGATACTGTGGAGGTTGCTGTTTCTAAAAAGAGAAGTGGCGATAATCCAGAAGGGAAAGTAACGCAGATAATCAAGCGTGGACGTAATCGATTTGTTGGTAGAATTGAACTATCCCGAGACTTCGGATTTATTGTTCCCGATTTTAAAAAAATCTATCAGGATTTTTTCGTGTATCCGGAAAACCTGGCTGGTGCAACGGTAAACGATAAAGTTCTGTTTGAAGTTACTAAGTGGGCCGATGGTGATAAAAGTCCGGAAGGAAAAGTAATCGAGATACTAGGAAAGACAGGTGAAAACGAAGCTGAGATTCACTCAATCATGGCGGAGTTTGATTTACCATTTCGTTTTCCTGAAAATGTACTTCATGAGTCAAAGCAAATACCAGAAGACATTAATTATGATGAGATAAAGAAACGCAGAGATTTTCGTGACGTCACTACATTTACCATTGACCCTGAAGATGCAAAAGATTTTGATGATGCCATCTCATTTCAAAAACTAGAAAATGGTCGCTACGAAATTGGCGTTCACATTGCCGATGTAACGCATTACGTTGTGCCGGGTACTGATCTAGATAATGATGCATTTGATCGTGCAACATCAGTCTATCTGGTAGATCGCACGGTGCCAATGCTTCCCGAACGCTTGTCGAACGGCCTTTGTTCATTAAGGCCTAATGAAGACAAGCTTACGTTTGCAGCCGTTTTTGAAATGGATGAAAAAGGTAAAGTATTAAAAGAATGGTTTGGCAGAACGATCATTCATTCCGATAATCGGTTTAGCTATGAACAAGCGCAGGAAGTAATTGAAAGTGGCGTTGGAAAATTTGCGGAAGAACTCAAGATATTAAACACACTGCATCACATACTCAGAAAAGATCGTTTTAAAAAAGGCGCTGTCAATTTTGAAACTGCCGAAGTAAAATTCAAGCTTGACGAAAAGGGAAAGCCCTTAGCGGTTGTACCTAAAGTAAGAAAGGATGCTCACAAACTGATAGAGGAGTTTATGCTATTGGCCAATCGCTCGGTGGCAACCTTTGTCTTTAAAATGAAAAAAGGTGAAGAAAAAAACACCTTTGTGTATCGTACTCACGATTTACCAAACGAAGAGAAGCTTGCAGACTTCGCTACATTCGCCAAACAGTTTGGTCATCAATTACAATTCCAGTCTTCAGAAGTCTCTAAATCATTGAACAAATTGATGGATGAGATTGAGGGGAAGCCTGAACAAAATGTGCTGCAATCATTGGCTGTTCGGGCAATGGCCAAAGCAAAATACACTACTGAAGCAAAAGGTCATTTTGGTTTAGCCTTTGATCATTATACACATTTTACTTCTCCAATCAGGAGGTATCCTGATATGATGGTGCATAGATTACTTCAGCATTATCTCGATAACGGAAAATCCGTTAACCGGAAAGAGTACGAAGAAAAGTGTATCCACTCATCAGAGCGGGAAAAGAGAGCTGCTGATGCCGAGCGGGCTTCAATCAAGTACAAACAGGTTGAGTTTATGAGCATGGCTGAAAACAAAGTGTTTGATGGCATCATAACAGGAGTAACAGATTTTGGAATTTTTGTTGAGATCGTTGAAACAAAATGCGAAGGCATGGCTCGACTTGCCGATATGAAAGATGACTATTATGAATTTGATGAAAAGAATTATCGCGTAATTGGTCGAAGGCGAAAAAATATCTACCGCTTAGGCGATAAAGTAAAAGTTAGGATAAAGAAAACAGATATTGATCGAAGAATGATAGATTTGACCTTTGACGAAACCCCCTCATGAATTCCGTGCCATCTTTATTAAAGCTTGTTGAAAAAGAAATAAGGAAACAACGTTTTGGCTCAAAGCCAAAATCTCTTTACGATCCTATTCATTACATCATGGCCTTGAGCGGAAAGCGATTGCGGCCTTTACTTGCGCTTCTGTCGTATTCGCTTTATAAGGAGAATCCACAAACAATTGTTAAGTATGCAAATGCAATTGAGTTGTTTCACAATTTTACGCTACTGCATGATGATATTATGGACAAGGCTCCTTTGCGAAGAGGAAAGCCAACCGTGCATGAAAAATGGAATGTAAATACGGCCATTCTTTCCGGGGATGTAATGCAAGTGAAAGTTTACGATCAGTTACTTGATCTTGAAACTAAGATCCTGAAAGATGTTTTAAAGGCTTTCAACAAATGTGCTGCCGAAGTTTGTGAAGGGCAACAATGGGATATGGAATTTGAAACCAAAACCAATGTTACAGAATCAGAATACATTGAAATGATTCGATTGAAGACTGCCGTGCTGTTAGGTTTCAGTTTAGAGTTTGGAGCGTTGCTTGCTAAAGCTCCCGCAAAAGAAAAAATAGCATTAAGAGAATTCGGAATCAACATTGGCATAGGCTTTCAGTTGAAGGATGATTTGCTTGATGTATATGCCGACAAAGAAAAATTTGGAAAGCAGGTAGGTGGAGATATTCTCGCCAATAAAAAAACATACCTGCTTATTAAAGCTAAAGAGCGAGCAAAAGGGGCGGGTAAAAAAGAATTAGATTATTGGTTAACAGCAAAGAAGTTTAACAATCAAAAAAAAGTAAAAGCAGTTACGGCCTTATACAACAAATTGGAAATTCCAGGTTTAACGGAAAAGAAAATAGACAGCTACTTTAAAAAGGGATTTAAGGAATTGGATAAACTCAAAGACTCGCCTCAAAAAACAAATCTAATTCAGTTTACGCAAGACTTAATAAACCGGCAGTCGTAGCTATTTCCGTTTGTAGTAAATCAGCTTGCCGCGAAAATCTTTAAGCGTTTCACTAAGCGTGTAAAATCCCGAGGCATCACGTTGCCAGGCAATTGACTCGCCTTGTGGTTCGCGCTCGTAAGTTAATGTAACGGGAGCTTTTTTTAGTAATTCCGAAATGGATTCTTGCCCGGTTCTTTTCCAATAATAGATGTGATCATAATCTTTCATCAGTACATCCTTTCCATCCGAAGAAATATCTGCCGCCACTATGTAGGAGTATGGCAATTCTGTTTTAAACTCTGCAACTAAGGTATCGCCTGAGTTAAAGTGATTCGATAGTTCATACAAATGAACCGCATCTTCTCTTTTGGAAACAATATAGAATTCATTCGAGATTGGATCGATCATCAATGCCTCCGTATCGCGAATTCCATCACTTAATTTAAAAACAAGAGTATCGAATTGTGTAATTACTAAATTATTGATTCCAATAAAATCCGGATTTACTTGCGGTTCTGCAAACCGATAAATTATTTTGTAAGGATACCTGGCATTATTATCTCCAATTTCTCCAACATATACATAGTTTTTTTCTTCAACTATTTCTTTGCTGATAGCAATGTCTTCCCAATCGCGATTGTTAATACCGGCTAATGTGCAAGTCAATACGGTCTTCGCTTTATCATTGATCAAAAAGATCTGCGCGCCATTTCCACTATCATTAAGTGTCCAATAATTGTTTGGGTTAGCAATGCTGGCTACAAGGCCGGAAGCTTCCTCAAGTTCTTTGGATACGTTACCCTGACTATGCCCGGAAGAAAATAAATCTGAATTATCCTTTTGAGATGAACATCCCAAAAAGGTTATCAAAATTAGATAAGCGTATTTCATTAGTACTTCCAGCGGTTTATTTTATGGGAGACCCTGCAGCCTTCCATGCTTTTAAGCCACCATCCATTTCATAAACGGGATTGAATCCTTTTTCGCGTAATATTTTTGCAGCCTTTGCACTGCGAATGCCCGAACCACAATAAACAAAGATTGGTTTTTGTTCAAGATTAGACAGCTTGGTTGCAAACGCGTCATCATAAACAATATTCATTTCTCCGGTTATGGAACCAGCAGCAACTTCTTCTTCTGTGCGCACATCCATTAATATCGAGCCTTCGGTTTGATTATACTTTGTCATAAATTCTGATGGCGACAGTAAAGTATTTTCAGCTGTTTCGGTTTTCTTATCACTGCACGCTGCAATGACTAGAAATAGGATGAATATTTTTTTCATAGATTTTTGCTGCCAAAGGTAGCAATTTACCGTTTACTGATTTTATTGCCTGAGATTGATCGTTGCCTTGAGCATCGAAAACGCTCAACTTCATTTGTCCTCAAGGCTTCAAACTTTGTCTTTCTTCCATTTACTCGTGTTCGCCAACGTTTCCAGCTCGACTGTTTTAATGACTTGCGCATGAGTTCCACAACCTGATCTTCCTTTAGTCCAAACTGAATCGTAATTGCCTCGAACGGAGTTCTGTCTTCCCAGGCCATCGCAATTATTCTGTCGGTTTCTTCTTCAGTAAACATGCCTTTAAAACACTACACTCATAACTTTGTTACTTGACTATGCGTGGAGTAGCAAAATCAAATCTTCCTGAAAAAATCTGCCTAAGCTGCGGACGTTCATTTACGTGGCGCAAAAAGTGGGAAAAGGTGTGGAGTGAAGTTAGGTATTGCAGTAAAGCATGCCGAGCATACAAAGTAAGTCCGCAGGTAAAATCAGCGGGTGCAGCTTTGTAATATCAAAGCCGTATTTTTGGCTCTTACTTAGCACATTTACTTTGAGCGAACAAGAAGATTTTATTGAAGAAGAGGAAGAGTCACTTTTCGAGCATCACCGCATAGTGGCCGATGCCAAGCAAGGCCTGATTAGAATTGATAAGTTCTTGATGGATCGGCTACCCAATGTTACCCGAACTAAAATTCAGAATGGTATTCACGAGGGCTTTGTAAAAGTTAATGACGAAGCTATTAAACCCAGCTACAAGGTTCACCCGCATGATGTTATCACGGTTGCTTTCCCTGAGCCACCACGGGATACCGATATAATTCCTGAAAACATTCCGCTTAACATTGTTTTTGAGGATGAATATTTATTAGTAGTAAATAAGCTGCCGGGTATGGTTGTTCATCCGGCATATCAAAATTGGAATGGCACCTTAGTGAATGCATTATCCTATCACTTTCAAAACTTACCTGAAATGACTGGCAATGATGGTCGCCCGGGTTTAGTGCACCGCATTGATAAAGACACAAGTGGGTTGTTAGTAATTGCAAAAACAGAAGCTGCCATGACTTCGTTGGCAAAACAATTTTTTGATCACTCTATAGAACGAACGTATCAGGCCATTGTTTGGGGAATGCCAGAACCACAACAGGGAACCATTAATGTAAATGTTGGCCGAAGTTTAAAAGATCGTAGAATAACGGCTGCTTTTCCGGAAGGAGATTTTGGAAGAACGGCCATTACGCATTATAAAGTACTAAAGGATTATCGTTATGTTTCTCTTGTTGAATGCAAGCTTGAAACCGGACGCACACATCAGATACGAGCGCACATGAAATTTATAGGCCACCCTATTTTTAATGATGCAACGTATGGGGGCAACGAACCTTTGAAGGGAATGGTGTTTTCGAAATACAAACAGTTTGTTGATAACTGCTTTAAGATCATTCCTCGTCAGGCATTACATGCCAAAACATTAGGATTCATCCACCCGGGCACCAATAAATTCATTCAGTTCGATTCGGAGTTGCCCACTGATTTTAAAGAAGTGATTGATAAGTGGGAGAACTATGTGAAGTATACTTGAAGTGATCGCCACGAATAAAATATAAGCCACAGATTCACTGATTAGAAACCTAAAAAAATCAGATTGATTATGATTTTATTTCTTAACCTCTAAGTGCAACTTAGCAATCAAAGCATTAATTTCTTCTTCAGCAGTGTATGGGTTCTCCATGCTTAGTCTCTCATGATACTTTTCTTCATGCATTCGACCCAAAAACAACGTCATTGCTGCCGCATCAATGTCGCCAATTAGGAAAGCTTGATAAATTGTTCCAAAATTTCTCTCTTTGCCTTCATATGAACCTGAGTGATGGATGACTATCCATGGAGTTAGTGCTGCTTTCTCACCAAATTCATCCTTTGAAGGATATCCAAATTTCAAGAAATACCTTTCGACCCTATATAGATTTTCTAAGTCTAATGCATTCCATTTTTCCAAAAAAGAACCATACTCAGCTGAATTTTTACCATACTTAACCATAATCTCTGCGGCTTGTCCTTGCCTGAATTTCATATCATTCTCATATATTTTTTCTAAATAATCTCTTCTCAATCCCAATGAAGTTAGCTCACTCAACTCTTGGTCAATTGCTGAAAAGTCTGGTTTAGATTTCTCTTTGCATGAATAAAGAAAAAGCAGAATGCCAATTAACTTGATTTTATAATTCATTTTCAGGTTGTTGATTTCTGAAATGACGGTAATTAAAAATATCTTTCCACTGATTCGCAGATTAAAGTCAAGAATTATTCGTGTATTAGTGGCTAAAAAAATCTGCATCAACATTAATCAGACATAATGCTGTCGTAATGTTTTAGTAAACTCGAAACTATAAAGGGAAGAATTTCCTATCAGGTGCGCGGAACACCTGTGATGTTGAGAAAGGTGGTGGAGTTGTTAAGCGGCCGCGCTTAATTTTCTCTTTCCTTTCTCCTGGCGCAACGCCTGCTTAATTTCCTTCATGGCTTCTTTTTTAAAAGTCATGTAGTCAATTTTTTTTGCAGGCTTGTGGATAATGCTCTTGATGTACGTGAGCACTTCTTCCATTTGCACCCTGTCCATTGCATCCAAACTTTGCAGGATGGCCAACTTCGGTGATAGTAACATACAATTAGTGGTTGTTGTCAGTACAAATAACGTAAATTAATACCGTGAGGTTCAAGGGGTAAGCACCCTTTTAACATAAATATGAACTGGAGGTAATATTTTCAACCATTTTGCGGTATTCTAATCTATTCTAAACCCGCTTTTTATTCATTTTTCAATACCGAAGCAGGATTGGTACGCGCGATTTTTAAAGTTTGTATTGCTATCATAATCAAGGCAATTAGCAGAACGGCTAATACGCCAAGCGTCATCTCATTTATTGCAATAGGAGCGCGATTCGCGATCATCGGTAGCATAACCATCTCAAAAAACAAATAGGTGACTGGCAGGGCAATTAAAGCTGCGATAGCCAGCAACAAGAAAAATCCTTTCCCTAAAAGATAAAGCAGTTTTCCTTCGGAGGCGCCTAGTACTTTTCTAATGCTTACTTCCTTAATTCGTGTTTCGGTAGTAAAGACTACCATGCCTAACATACCAAGAGAAGCAATGACAATCGCAAGAAATGCAATGAAACCCGCCACTTTCATAGAAGCATCTAATCCTTGAAATCCTTTTTTAATTTGATCTTCATATAATTCTGCATTGTATTGATGAATATCATCCATTCTCTTCCAGATTTTTTTAATCTTTTCATTGAACGCAGGAAAATCATTGGTACTGAATTTCACATTTAGATTATCGGGTTTATCATCTATATAACGCATTGCAACCTCATCGCCTGACTTATTATTGGCGCGACCATATTGAAAATCTTTAATCACACCAATGATGGTCATTGGCTTTCGATCTACCATAACCACCTGACCGATGGCTTTACTGGGGATCCGGTCAGCAATATTGAAACGCTTTAATATTTGTTCGTTCACGATCACTTCATTTTCTACGGCATCTTTTGGTTTGAAATTAAAAGTCCGGCCCGCCAACAAATGAAAATCATGGAGCTGCAGATAGTTTTCGTCAATACGATTCATTCGCACTCCTGCAGAATCACTAGGATCGTTTGGGTTCTTCATGTTCTCACCCCAATAGGTGCCTGTACTCATTACAATTCCGGATTGCGAAATAGCTTTTACTTCCGGAAGTTCGTTGAGTTCTTTCATTAGCCGTTCAGGATTGTTCCCCTGGAGCCTGATGTTTAAAATATCTTTTGTGTTATATCCTAAATCGTAATCTAAAAAATGATGATACTGTTTATACATGATTAATGTGCCGGTAATCAACATAAGGGAAATACAATATTGAAAAACGATGAGCACTTTCCGGGTTGTTAACCTTCCTGCAAATCGCACTTGCGACAATCCTTTTAATACCTGAACGGCATTGATTTTAGAAAAATAAAGAGCGGGGAAAATTCCAGCTACAATTCCAATAAACACCGCAAACAATATGAAGTATAAAGTGAGTGTTGGAGTTATGTTCAATTTTAATAACTCTTGCAGGTCAGGATTTAGGGTAAGGAAATACGGTTTTAGAAAAATAAATAGGAAGACAGCCGATACCAGTGACAACAATGCGACAATCACTGCCTCGGTAACAAATTGACCCAACACATTTCCTTTTGCTGCCCCAATAACTTTTCGAATGCCGACTTCCTTTGATCGTTTTAATGCTCTTGCAATGGAAAGGTTCGTGTAATTAAAGACAGCGGAAAGAAGAACCACTAATGTTAAACTAAGGAAAATCCAAATAACTGTGCTTCCCATCGTTCTGCCTATCTGATTACTCAAATTCTCTCCGGTCATTATTTCACTGAGTGGTTGAAGTTTCATCTCAATATGGGTATTCTTCACACTTGGATCTTCTGTTGCACTTAACTTATCCAGGTTCTCTTTGAATCCATTTAAATCCGGACGCTCCGGCATTAAAACATATACCCACCAATTCCATACATTATCCCACGCTAATTCACTTTTGCTTTCCTTCTCAGTGATTTCCCTTGTGGTTAGGCTGGCAAGAATTTCAAAATGCATGTGCGAAAACTCTGGTATGTCTTTTACAACACCGGTTATAGTATATTCTTTATCATTATTTAGAATTACTGTTTCCCCCAATGCCTTTTTATCTCCAAATAATTTCCGGGCGGTCATTTCAGTTAGTACTGCAGTGAACGGATTCTTCAATGCAGTTTCAGGGTTCCCTTCAATCATTGGAAAAGTGAAGACTTTGAAGAAGTTGGGATCGGTATACAAGCCAGTTAATGGAACAGTTTTTTCATCATATTTTACATCGCCATCAAATCCCCTTCTTATAATGGATACGCTTTCGTAACCAGTAAATGATTCCTGAATAGCTTTGCCGGCTTTCAATGAGGTGGTTGCATACCAATCATCGTCTTGTCGATCGAGATATTGATACCGGCTTGTCACTCTATAAACGTTACTGTAGTTCTCGTTAAACTTATCGTAAGAGTAAATGTCAGAAAGCATGCTGATGAGAATCAGTCCAACCGTCATGCTAATCGCCAGCCCGAAAATGTTGATGGTTGAAAATAATTTATTGCGCACCAAACTGCGGCTTGAGGTTTTAATGTAGCTGCCTAACATAATCCATTGAATTAAGAGGTTTATAAATTCTAGTTTGCGAATAGTATACAGTCGAAAGAATTTGAACACGTCAGCAACATAAATCCACCTTGCCCGTCTTGCGCCTTTCTTTTTTACATTTCGATCAAAATATTCATTCAGGTCTCCCTGCAAATCTTCCAACAACTCAGGCTTGCAATACCAACTCAGTAGGCGCGCGGCCCATTTAGGTGGCGAATCGTTTTTGTTCTCTTTCATCAAATGCGTTTTAATGAAAGCTCAGGCATAATGTTCCAATACTGATCTCGCAATTCTTTTGCATTAAGCAGCGCAGCCTTACCCGCATTGGTTACCGTATAATATCTTTTTCGTTTGCCGCCACGGGTGTTTGTTGCTTCACCTAATTTACTTTTAGCCAATCCTTTTTCTTCAAGGCGATTAAGCACAGAATGAACAACCCCTAATTTTACTGCGCGCCCGGTTCTGCTTTCAAGATCATCACAGATAGCAACACTGTACGCGTCACTCACCAAGGTGGCTATGGTTAGCAAAACCAGTTCTTCAAACTCTCCAATATTAGTTCCTTTCATAACAATGATTAATTACGTAAATGTATGTAAAATAGTTTTGAGACTACAAAAACGCTCGTATTTCACAATACAAACCTTGGTCTGTGTCCTCACAGAACACAAGTTTCGGTCTGTAAGGATACAGACCGAGGATTAGATATTTTCAACCGATTGCAGTTAAATAGAGGTTCAAACCATACGTGTTGATCTATCAATTGTGAATAATTAGCGATACATTAACAGATTATAATTTCTCAGTTACTGGTATGTCTATAAAAGTTGCTTTGCGCCATCAAATGAGTTACGATTACGATCGGGCAGTAAATCTCTCCCCGCATCTTTTTCGCTTGCGCCCGGCACCACATTGCCGCACTCCTATTCTGGCTTATTCATTAAAAGTTGAGCCCAGCAATCATTTTATCAATTGGCAACAAGATCCGTTTGGTAATAGCGTTGCTCGCGTAGTTTTTCCTGAGCAAACCACTCGACTTCATTTTGAAGTAGAAGTGATTGCGGACATGATCGTAATCAATCCGTTCGATTTCTTTGTAGAAAAATATGCTGAGCATTTCCCATTTGAGTACAATCATCAATTAAAAAAGGAACTCACCCCATACTTTGAAACTGCAGAAACTGGTCAGCTACTTACGCAATGGGTAAAAGAAATTGATCTATCTCAAAAGAAAAGGATTATAGATTTTTTGGTTGAGATGAATCAAAAAGTGTGGAAACACACAAACTATACAGTTCGGTTGGAGGCTGGTGTTCAGACTTGTGAAGACACTTTGCGACTTAAAAGTGGATCTTGCAGAGATTCCAGTTGGCTGTTAGTTAAAATACTTCGACAGCTTGGATTAGCAGCGCGTTTTGCATCGGGATATTTAATTCAATTGAAGTCAGATGTAAAAGCATTAGACGGACCTTCAGGAACCGAAAAAGATTTTACAGACCTACACGCCTGGGCCGAAGTATTTATTCCGGGTGCGGGTTGGGTTGGGCTTGATCCTACATCCGGATTATTAACCGGTGAAGGTCACATTCCGTTGTGTTGCACACCTGATCCAGTAAGTGCTGCACCGGTTACGGGGTTAACCGATTTTTGTCAGGTAACATTTTCATTTAGCAATGAGGTTACACGTATCCATGAAGATCCGCGCGTAACACAACCTTATACGGATGAAGAGTGGGCATCAATTATTGCATTGGGGAATCAGGTAGATGAAGATTTGCTGAATGGTGACATGCGTTTAACCATGGGGGGCGAACCAACTTTTGTATCAGTGGATGATATGGAAGCAAAGGAATGGAATACTGCTGCTGACGGACCTCAAAAAAGAAAAAGAGGTGCTGATCTAATCAGGCGATTGAAAAGTCGCTTTGCACCAAACGGATACATTCATAAGGGACAAGGCAAATGGTATCCGGGCGAGCCGTTACCACGGTGGCAATACTCTGCTTATTGGCGAAATGATGCTGGAACCATTTGGAAGAATGATGCGCTGCTTGATTTAGATGATAAAGATTCGAAGTACACAGTTGAAGATGCCCATAAACTAGCACTAGAGCTCACTCGGTTTCTAAACATTCCAAAAGAACATGTGCATCCAGCCATGGAAGATGCTTTCTATTTTTTGTGGGAAGAAAACAAAGTGCCTGCCAACATCAATCCATACAAAGCCAATCTCAATGATTCGTTGGAGCGAAAAAAGTTAGCCGAACTTTTAACGAAAGGATTGGGTAATGCAGTTGGCTACGTTATCCCTATGGAGTGGAATCATTGGAGCAAACGCTGGCTATCATGCCAGTGGAAATTTCGTTCCGATCAACTCATTCTTGTTCCGGGCAATTCTCCCATCGGGTTGCGATTGCCATTGAAGACCCTTACCCATACAGATGATTCAAAAACGCAACGCACTGTTGAACGAAGTCCGTTTGAACCTTTGCCACCCTTCGAAAATTTTCACGAGAAAGTAAAGCAGCGATATCACCAACTAATGACAGAGCAAGCTTTACCAAAAGAGTTTTTTAGTAAACCAACTAAGCCCGAAGGCGAGGAAACTGAAAAGGCGACTAAAAATCCAAAGGAGGAAAAAAAGCCTGAAGAAAAAGCAGAAACTTCTTTCGACACTTATACAGTAAAAACCGCACTCTGCATTGAAGTTCGCGAGGGAAAAATTTATTTATTCATGCCTCCACTTCAATACGCAGAACATTACCTTGATTTATTGGCGTCCATCGAGCAAGCCGCTGCCAAACTAAATCTCAAAGTTATTATTGAAGGCTACGAACCTCCTCATGACAATCGACTCACAAAACTTTCACTTTCTCCCGACCCGGGTGTGTTGGAAGTAAATGTGCATCCGGCTAAAAGCTGGAAGGAGATTGTAAGCAATTATGATATAATCTTTGAAGAAGCCCGCTTGAGTAGGTTGAGTACAGAAAAGTTTATGCTCGATGGCAAGCACATGGGCACAGGAGGCGGTAATCATATTACCATTGGCGGCATCACGCCATCCGAAAGTCCCTTGCTAAGGAGACCCGATTTGCTGCGAAGTCTAATTACCTACTGGCAACATCATCCAGGGCTTTCTTATTTATTCTCCACGCAATTTATTGGACCTACCAGTCAAGCACCACGCGTAGATGAAGGAAGGCAAGAGATGTTGTATGAATTGGAGATTGCCTTCAGTCAAATTCCGGAAACCGGAGAAATTCCTTTTTGGAAAGTAGATCGAATTTTTAGAAACCTGTTAATTGATATTACGGGCAATACTCATCGAGCAGAATTTTGTATCGATAAACTTTATTCACCTGATAGTTCTACAGGAAGATTAGGTCTCCTAGAGTTTCGTGGATTTGATATGCCTCCAAACAAGCAGATGTGCATCGTGCAGCTGTTGCTAATCCGTTGTTTGCTCGCTCGCTTTTGGGAAAAACCTTATAAACACAAACTTATTCGTTGGGGCACAGAACTTTACGACAAGTTTCTTTTACCACATTATGTTGAACAAGATTTAAGCGAGGTTGTTCGCGACCTGCAAGACCACGGATACAATTTCCAAATGGATTGGCTCAACACATTTTTTGAATTCCGCTTTCCGATGTACGGAAAAATTAGAGTTCAGGAAATTGATCTTTTGATTCGTGGTGGCATAGAACCCTGGCATGTACTTGGAGAAGAAACATCACGTGGAGGAACCTCACGATATGTAGATTCATCGATGGAGCGATTAGAAGTAAAAGTAAAAAACTTTAATGCAGATAGATTTATTATTACCTGTAACGGAATGGCTGTTCCGCTACAAGAGTCGCAAGTGAAAGGTGAATATGTAGCGGGCGTTCGTTACCGCGCCTGGTCACCGCCTTCGGCTCTGCACCCAACATTAGGTGTTGATGTACCTCTTGTGTTTGATGTTGTTGATACCTGGAATCATCGCGCTATTGGTGGATGCATATACCATGTTGTTCATCCGGGTGGTAGAAATTATGATACCTATCCTGTTAATTCTTTTGAAGCAGAGGGCCGCAGAATCAGTCGCTTCTGGACGGAGGGGCATACACAAGGAAGTATTACACCAACGGAAAATTTTAAGGTTGCATCTCGTTATCTTGAGCCGAATATGGTACCCAAAAATTTTGATCCGCCTAAGATTAAAATAAGTCCAGAATATCCTCGTACTTTAGATTTACGTCAATTTTGATTTGCTCAAATGCAACCTTCTCTTCAGAATCTATCAGCCGAATATTTCTCAAACCAAACTGCACTCGATGAGTGCTTCGATCAAAATGATCAGGTGCGGGAAACATGGAAAAAGCTAATTACCAATGTTGATAAACTTGGAACAGTTGAATTAAAAAATCGACATCAGGAATTATTGAAGTTACTTCAGGAAAACGGAGTGACTTACAATATGTATGGGGATAACAATGGACTTAATCGTCCGTGGCTGTTAGACGCCATCCCATTTATTTTACCAGCTTCTGATTGGGATCATATTGAGCGCGGCATGCAACAACGCGCCTGGGTACTGAATAAAATTTTGGATGATATTTATGGAGATCGTATCCTAATTAAAAATAAAATCATTCCGGCCGAATTGATTTACTCGCACCCTGGATTTTTAAGACCATGTGATAAAATAAAATTACCCGGGCTACAACTTCCCTTATACTCTGCCGACTTATCGCGAGGACCCGATGGTCGAATTTGGGTAATCAAAGATCGTACGCAAGCACCTTCAGGCATGGGCTATGCGCTAGAGAATAGAAGTGCATTGAGTCGCGTTGCGCCTGAGTTATTTGAGAATCATCAGGTGGCCAAACTGGGTGGATTTTTCAATAGCCTTATGCGCACACTTATTCAAATCGCACCTCAGGGGAAAGAAAATCCACGCATTGTATTATTAACTCCTGGGCCACGAAACGAAACCTATTTTGAACACGCCTTTCTTGCTTCCTATTTAGGAATAACCTTAGTGCAAGGCGAAGATTTAATCATGCGCGATAGCTTCGTGTATATTAAAACGGTAGAGGGCCTTGAAAAAGTAGATGTAATCTTACGAAGAGTTGATGATCTCTTTTGTGATCCGTTAGAGCTACGTGAAGATTCTCAATTGGGAATTCCAGGATTGCTCCATGCAATCAGAAAAGGAAATGTAGCCGTTGCAAATCCGTTAGGCAGCAGCATTCTTGAGAATACCGGTTTAATGGCTTTTCTGCATAATGCGTTCAAGTTTTTCCTGAATGAAGATCCAATCTTGCCTATGATTGCTACCTGGTGGTGTGGACAAAAAAAGGAAATGGATTACGTGATCGATAATATCGACACACTTGTTATCAAAAGCATTCATCGCACCGGAAGTTTTAAAACTGTGATGGGAGGCCAACTCTCAAAAACACAAAAAGATGATCTTATTCGAGAAATAAAATTTGACCCATTCAAGTTTGTTGGTCAGGAAGAAGTTGCCTTTTCTACTTCTCCGGTTTTATTTCAAGAAAGACTTGATCCGAGATACACCGTGCTTCGATCTTACATGGTTGCCAATGGTGATAAGTATGAAATGATGCGGGGCGGCCTTACTCGTTGTTCGCCAGAAAAAGGAAGTTTTTTGGTATCCAATCAAGATGGGGGAATTTCAAAAGACACCTGGGTTGAAGGTGTGAAGAGTGAAGCGCCATCAACTATTCATCTGGCACCCGACATGAAACGCAAGGCTGTGTTACCAAGTCGAGCTGCTGAAAATTTGTTTTGGGTAGGTCGGTATACACAACGCATTGTTCGCGCCTCACGCTTTATACGAATTGTGTTGAGGTCACTCACGCAAAAAGGATTTTTAGATACCGGATCCGATTCAGAGTCGATGAAAGTGTTGTTAAGAACCGTTACCAACGTTACGGATACAGCACCGGGTTTTTTAGAAGAAGACGAGGAGTTGTTTGCCAATCCGCTTATAGAAATTCATCAGGTAATTTGTAAGGCGGATTATCCGGGAAGCATTTTATTCACACTCAATAATTTGTTGCGATCTATGTACGCAGCCCGCGACCGATGGACGGTAGATAGTTGGCGCATTATTGATGAAATCGAAAATATTAAGAGAAGAATAGCTGTGTTAGAACCAGGTAACATCCGGTATGCCCTCACATTGTTGGATCAGTTAGTTGGACGGCTGCTCGCTTTTTCAGAGATGACACGCCAATGTATGTATCGCAGTGATGGCCGCACCATGTATCGCACGGGGCAGTTGATTGAAGAAATACTCATGGAACTTTCGCAGTTCAAATCTATTCTTACAGAAAAGCGTGACGAGAGCAACGAATTTCAATTGTTGGAAGCCTTGCTACTTAGCAATCAAAACTTATCCTCGTATCGGTCGGTGTATCGAACATCTTTAGATATTGTTCCTGTAGTTGATCTACTTTTTTTAAACGGACAAAATCCTACTTCGCTATTCTCGCAATTAGAAGGATTGTTAAAATATGCCCGTAATCTTGCACAAAAAGAATCGAGTGTAAATGATAACGAAATCTCGCGATTGGTTTTTGAAATCTATAGCGAGGTAAGATTAGCGGATGTCCAAAAACTTGTTCAACCAGACGAAAGTGGAAAGCGGGTTGCTCTCGATGATTTTTGCACAACCTTACAAAATCAAATTTCGAATCTATCCCTGAAACTTAACGCAAAATATTTTAGTCACTCAACCTATCAGCCACAAGGCAGCAAAGATTGGTTTCAATTTGAAGTGTAATGCGGTACAGTGTTAAACATATAACCGAATACAAATACCAGGAGTTGGTAAACACCGCACATAATCGACTGTGCCTGGTTCCATTAAATCTACCTGAACAAAAGTGCCTTTCCTCTGAGATAAAAGTTATTCCTATTCCCGATGAAATGGAATATCGAACAGATTTCTTCGGCAATACAATTCTATTTATTTCAATCTATAAGGAACATCAAAAATTAGAAGTCATTTCAGAAAGCACCGTTGATATCTTACCAAGAATTCAAGTAACGCTTGCCGCAAAGTCTCCCTTACTATGGAATGAAGTGAAAGATGTTGTTGCCTTGCGGGATGAGTATGCCGAGGTTTCTCAATACCTTCTGCCTTCGCATTATGTTCCTTACAGTCTTGAAATCAAAAAATTTGCAGAAGACTGTTTTACTAATGGCGAAACCTTGTGGAATGCTTGCCATTCCTTAATGAAGAAAATTTTCACTTCGCTAAAGTTTACACCAGGGTTTACTACTATCAACACACCGGTAGAAGAAGTTGTAAAATCACGCAAGGGAGTTTGTCAGGACTTTGCGCACTTAATGATTGCATGCTTAAGAAATATGGGCGTGCCCGCGCGATATGTGAGTGGCTATTTAGAAACCTTTCCTCCGCCAGGTAAGAAAAAATTGGTTGGCTCAGATGCCTCGCATGCTTGGGTGGCCGTGTATTTTCCTGAAATTGGGTGGGTAGAGTTTGATCCTACCAACAACCTTCTGCCTGCCGATAACCATATTTTAGTTGCCTTTGGCCGCGACTACTTTGATGTGGCACCTCTCAAAGGAATAATTTTCAGTTCGGGCAATCAGCAAGTTGATGTAAAGGTTGATGTTACACGCTTGTCTTAAAAGCAAATATTTTACTTTCTTTGCACCGAAAATTTTTAACCTATGAAGAAGTTTGTAATCGCCTTTCTTGCCATTTCAATAAGTGTGTGCTCTTGGGCACAATCTAAAAAAGAGCTTGCCGCTGAAGTAACTAAACTTAAAAGCGAGATTTCGGAATTAACGAAACCTAAAGTCGCTAATCTGGATGATGAAACTAAAAAAGCCAGCTACGGACTTGGTGTGTTGATTGCCTCCAACTTGAAAAATCAGGGTGGCGATTCTGTAAATCTTGAATCGCTTTATTTTGGAATACAGGATGTGTTTAAGAAAAAAGATTTGATCATTAGCGAGCAAGAGTGCTCTGCAATTGTGCAAACGTACATGGAAGGGGCAAATGCAAAGAAGACGCTCGTTATGAAGGCTGAAGGAGAAAAATTTCTGGCTGAGAATAAAACAAAGGAAGGTGTAAAGGTAACTGCATCTGGTTTGCAGTATAAAGTACTAAGAACAGGAACTGGAAAAATGCCAACCGCTGCTGACGAAGTTATGTGTCACTATGTTGGAACGCTGATAGACGGAACAGAGTTTGACAGTTCAATAAAACGTGGCGAGCCCGCTACGTTCGGGGTTACTCAATTAATAGCTGGCTGGACTGAGGCCTTGCAAATGATGCATGAGGGCGACAAGTGGATGTTATATATTCCTTACGACATTGGCTTTGGCGAGCATGGTTCGGGAAGTCAGATTCCACCGTATGCTGCATTGATTTTTGAATTGGAGTTGATAAAGGTGAATTGATAGTTGTCAATTAAACTTTCACAACGGCCTTGCCATAAACTTTGCGATCCAATAAATCCTGCAAGGCGTTTGGCGCATCGGGCAATTCATAAATTTTGTGAATGTGCTGATTGATTTTACTTTCTTTAATCCACGTAAGTAGTTGCATAAAATTTTGCATGCTTTGCTTGGGTTCGCGCTCGGCAAAACTTCCCCAAAATACACCAACTATTGAAGCCCCTTTCAACAAGGGAAGGTTAGCCGCGAAGGATGGAATTTCTCCTGAGGCAAACCCAACAACTAAATACCTTCCGCGCCAGGCTATTGATCGCAACGCCTGTTCAGCGAGTGGCCCGCCTATTGGATCGTAAATTATATCTACTCCTTTGTCGTTTGTAATTTCCTTTATCCGCGCACGTAAGTCTTCTGTTTTATAATTAATGATGTGATCGGCACCCATGGCTTTACAAACAGCTAGTTTTTCATCACTCGATGCAGCAGCAATTACAGTTGCCCCCATAATTTTTGCTAACTCAACAGCTGCTAAACCTACACCACCGGCTGCACCAAGCACTAGCAATGTTTCGCCAGATTTTAGTTCGGCTCTGTCTTTCAATGCATGATAAGAAGTTCCGTATGTATAAAGGGTGCAGGCTGCAGAAATAAAATCCAAATCATTAGGCACTTTAAAAGCCCGCGATGATTTTACAGCAACGTATTCGGCAAAGCCACCCCAGCCGCAAAGTGCTACCACGCTGTCGCCAACTTTTAAATGCGTTACATTTTCACCTACAGAAGAAATAATTCCAGATACTTCACCGCCCGGAATAAACGGTAGTGTAGGTTTGAATTGATATTTATTTTGAATGATGAGGATATCCGGAAAGTTTACTCCGCAAGCTTTCACTTTAATTAATACCTCGTCAGGGTTTATGGTGGGGATGGGAACTTCCGCCAGCACTAACGAATCGGGAAGTCCATATTGCAGGCATTGAATGGCTTTCATAGTCATTGCTTATAGGGGGAATATAATATGTGTTTTAATGGTAGAACTTTTATAAGCCTTTCGATTTTTTACCAAAGCGCTCACAGAGAAAATAAACAAAGCACTTATAACCACGGATATAATTTATTGAACTTCGTAAAAGTTAAAAGTCAATCGCAGGAGTCTGACCGCTCTAAATCGAAGCACAGAGCGGGCTGACCCCTCGTCTGTTTGTAACTCCATTATTTACCTACTGAAAATTTTTGTTAGTAAATTCTTCTTTGGTGGCGCAGCTAATTTATCAAGTGCGGTGCGCAAATGAATAAGGAAAGCATCATCCTTTAAGAGATAGTCTATCACTTTCAACTTCTTTGTTTTTGTGCGAAGAATTTCTTCATTGATAGCCGTGATATAGATTACAGGAATTTTAGAACTCTTCTTCCGGATCTCTTTCAGATAATCCAACCCCGTTCTATCCGGATCGTTCAAAAAGATATGATCTAAGATAATAAGGTAGGGCTTAGCTTGATCGAGTGCCTTCAGCGCCTCAGCACCAGATTGAAATACCTCGGTGTGATATTCATCCATCTGCTTGAAGTGCCCATTCATGAATTTCAGGTAGATGGGATCATCATCTATTATAAAGACCAACTTTTTCATTAGCAAATATTACTATTTTGGGCTTAATCCCTAAACAAATAGAAGGTAAAATAGCACTATGTAACTTTTCTTGTAAATTACTTCCAGAGCCAAAAGGAATAAATTATGCTAAACAGAAGAAAATTCATACAGCTAACGGGCGCATCGCTCGCTAGTCTTACCTTATCCCAATCAATGGCAAACACACTTGCGGCAGCCAACAAAAAATGGGGTGTGCAGTTGTTTACCATCCCACAAATGGCATCGAAGGATTTAAAAGGTACCCTTAAACTACTTTCTGATATTGGCTATAAGGAGATTGAATTCTTTGGCCCCTATTCATTCAGTGCAACTGAAACCATTGAAGATTGGAAAGCAGTTGCCAAACAATTAGGGATTACCCAAAATGCATTTTATGGGTACACCATTCCTGAAGTAAAAAAAATGCTGGCCGATTTTGGACTATCAACGCCTTCGGTGCATTTGGATTTGGTTACCATGCGCACAAATCTGAAACCAGCCATGGAAGCGCTGAAATCGTTGGGCACAAAATACGTGGCGATACCTGCATTGAGAAATGCTGCCGAGCGCAGCACACTGGATGACTTTAAAAAACTGGCCGATGATTTTAATGCTATCGGGAAAAAGATGGCCGACTATGGATTGGCATTAACCTATCACAACCACGGTTACGAACATTGGGTGAAGGACGGACAAACACCCATGGAAATTTTGTTAAATAATACTGACCCCAAGTATGTGATTTTTGAATTGGATATTTTCTGGATGACTGCGGGCGGGGCAAGCCCTGTTGAGTTTTTGAAAAACAATGCAGGCAGGTATAAGCTCATGCACATTAAAGATGCACAGGAACCTATTCGCTTTTCGGGTGATGGTGGCACATCTGATCAGTGGATGACCTTGTTCCCTAAAATGGCCGACCCCGGAACGGGTGTGTTCGATATACAGGCAATTGTAAATGCCGGTATTAAATCAGGGGTAGAACATTTTTACTTAGAGCGCGATCTCACACCAACGCCAATGGATACATTAAAAAATTCGTTTGAGTATTTTAAGAAGTTGAGGTGATGGTGAACGTTGGTGTTTGCGCAGTGGTGGCCTTTCGAAGCCGCGTCCTGTCAACGTGAGCAAAAGGTAATATAAAAACAAAACTTTAAATTAACACTTCACCCGCAGCTGGCATAAACATTTTGTTGTGGCCAGTTGGGTATCGTTCGTCACCCTCGAATCATTACTTTTGCCTCTTGAATATGTAAGTATAATCTACCTGGTTTTCACTGACCGTAACGGCAAAATCTACTAACTCCCATCCGTTAGTCAAGAAGAAATTCAATGCATTAACAGGTGACTTAAATACTTTTTTTTGCGAGCCATCGTCCACCATTGCGATGCTAATATTTCGACCGTCAAACTCTCTTTCTTGTCCATAGTCAACAGTCACAGTTACCTTGGAATTAAATTCCCAAGCGTGAACTTGAATGTGTGTCCCACTTTCAAGCTTATTTATATCCGTCCCATTGACCACAATTTGTCCATAGCTGATCTGCATGCTCAAAACGAAAATTAATAGCATTGTATATCTCATATCATTTTGTCTTAGATGTGCTTAAATTACTTATCTATTGTCTTAGTCCAATTGGCCACAACATCCGAAGATATGCAATTGTTGCTATTTTCTATATAGCAATAAAAAACATTAACCGAATAAGTTCAATAGATTTCAGCCAGCCAACTTAAAGATAATCGGGATTACCATTTTTTGTTTTACGGGCTTGCCGCGCTGTTTGGCCGGATTCCAGGCCGGTGTGTTTTGAATGATACGCACAGCTTCTTCATCGCAACCTGCGCCTATTCCTTTTACAACGTTTACCTCATCAATTTTTCCATCGCGCCCAACTATAAACTCAACAAACACTTTTCCTTCTACCCGCATCCTTCGCGCTTGTGCCGGATATTTTATTTGTTCGCCAATACTTTTATAAAATTCTGACAACCCGTTTTTAGGAGAAGCCGAAATTTCAACGATTGTAAAAATCTGATCTAAGTTTTCTTCCACTACGGCCTGAGGTTCAATTATTGGTGCCGATTGTATTTTAGTTTCTTCGGTTACTTCAACATCAAACACAAATTTGATCTCCTCTTTTATCTCTTGCTCATCAGGCACCTCCACTAATTTGGGTTGTTGTATAATCATTTCGGGTGGGGGTGGAATTTCAGTGGCTGGCACATCTACAAGTTCTTCAAATGTATTTGTGTTTCTGGATATTAACTCAACCATGGGTTTTTCATATTGCTTCCATTCAAAGGCACTTAGCACCAGTGACAAACTAATAACCAGACTAATGCTAAGGAATAGTGAATATTTTTTCGCCAGGTCGGCATGGTAATATTTTTTGAGTTCCATAACCTTGATGTTTAAGTCTCTTTTCTTAGTATAAGGTTATCCCTATCCTACCAAAAAAATAATGACGGTTATCAGATTATGGCCTGAGATTAGGCAGCTACTTTATGCAGTGAAATTTCTTATATTCCTTACCGGAAGATAAACATCAGCAGAAGGACAATGAGCAGCAGTATTGCCAGCCACTTAATAGGGTTTGGGTATTCGGCAAATTCGTAATTACAAATTGGGCAGGTTTTGTTTTTTGCATCAACTTCCATGGCGCATGAAGGACATTCTTTAGTCTTCACGAGATTAATTATTGAGCCACTTCATAAATTTTCCCCACAAGGTTTTTGGTGGTGCCGCCTTTATAACCGGAGCTTCCTCTGCCTGCTCATCGTATAGTCGGGTGGCCTTGGTAGGTTGACCGGTTTTCACTTTGCCTAAGTAATGTTGTCTGCGTTTTTCTTTTTCGCGTTCTAACGATTCGCGTCTTTTTTCGTCAGCTTCACGCGCCTCGTGCTCACGTTGCAGTGCAATAGGATTTTTCCAAGGCTTTTCACTTTGTTGCCTATCGCGCGAATTTGTGTTGCTCCGTTTAATTGAAGTTCGTGGTCTTACTTTCTCTTCCGTTGCTTGTTCGCCTTCAGGCTTATTTAATTCTGTAGCCTCTTTCTTCTTTGGTTCAGGTAAATCAATTTTACCCAATACTTTTAAGCCGGTGAGTTCTACTTTAGGAGCTTTAATAACTTCTATCTTCTCCGCTTCAGCATTAACGGCAAGCTCTGGCACTGGAGTTTGTTCGATCAGTTCTTTTACTTCAACCACTTCAATAACTGTCGGACTTTCAACAAGGGGTGCGGCTTCTTCGATATTGATTTTTAAAATCTCATTCAATCGCTCAGGCGCGAAATAATTTACAAGGGTGCTCACATGAGTATCTTCTAATCGGGCATTCGATCCTTCCTCCAGATAAATCTGTTTAGTTGATAAAAAATCTACAAGCTGAGAAGGTCTAACGGCCAGTTTTCTGGCTAATTGTCCGAGGCGCATAATTTGGATTTCAATGAAAGCGTAAATATACTTTGTTCAAAATATTCTGGAAACAACTCATTCAGGCTTTTGCCGCCACTTCTTCTTTTCGCCATGTTGCTTTTTATTTTTTAGGCGAGTTTGTTTTGCAGCCTTTCCGGGTTTAGTTGGTTTTCGCGCTTTTTTAACCGTAAAGGCTTTAACAAGAAGCTGCTCTAACTTTAACAATACAGCCTCTTTGTTTCCAAGCTGTGAACGTTCGTCTTGTGAAGCAAGCACCAGAATATTCTCCTTAGTTAGTCGGGTGCGAAGTTTTTGAAGGATAACACCCTTTTGTTCTTCAGTGATAGCCGACTGCAAAACATCCCACTTCAAGGTAACTTTTGTATTAACCTTATTTACATTTTGGCCACCCGGGCCGCTGCTGCGGGAGGTAGTAAACACTAACTCATTTGTAAACTCTTCAAGTACTGGCGCAAAAATTCTCATGGCATGTGTTGAACGAATCAAAGATACGATTGCTCTTTCAGGAAAAATAGCGCAGATTGAACCTGTATTTTGGGTAGATGAAGAATAGACAAAACAGATCTTTCAGTACATCGGCATTTACCTGGCTATCGATTAATTTTGGATCGTACTTTTCCCATCCGCCAAGAAAAAGAAAACATGAAAATTTTACGTTGGATTATTTTTGCCTTTTTTGCGATTGGCGTTGGCCTTTACCCTATTATTTATTTACTGATTGATGCTCGCTTCGGACTTTTAAGTTCTAAGTCAGCTGAGCTCTTAGCAAATCCAATTTGGAATAGCGCATTCTACACCCACATTTTTCTCGGTGGCCTTGCTTTGCTAACAGGGTGGTCGCAGTTCAGCACTCGCTTTCGAAATAAAAATCTATCCGTGCATCGGGCACTTGGAAAAGTGTATGTAATAGCTTGCATTATAAGCGGCAGTGCAGGATTATACATCTCGTTCTTTGCTACCGGAGGGTGGATAGCCAGTTGGGGCTTTGGCGCGTTGGCTACTTTCTGGCTTCTTACAACCTCAAGGGCTTACATAACTATTCGCAATGGCGAGATTGATAATCATAAAATGTGGATGATACGCAGTTATGCGCTTACGTTTGCCGCAGTAACGCTTCGTATTTGGTTACCGCTTTCGCAAATAGCGGAACTTGATTTCATCTTTGCTTATAGAATAATTGCCTGGCTGTGCTGGGTGCCTAATTTATTAGCCGCTGAATGGATTTTGAACAACTTAAAAAATTCTGTTTCTGTAAAATCAGAATGACTATTTACTTCGCATGGCAATAAAAGTCCAGATGGCACCTGCCATGTCTACAAGGCCAAACATAATTAATGGTGCCGGAGCCCAGCCTATTAGTACGAAAACTATAAACCAGATTAGAATCAATGCCCGGGTATAGATCGTTAGCGTGTAAAATAATGCCTGATTAACAGGAGCCATAAAGACATAGTAGAGACCGATATTGAATACAATTATTCCCACAACACGAATCCAAACCTCATTTGTTTCGGGCAAAAAAAACGTGGAGAGCAAAATATTTGGAACTACGGTAAGGACAATGCCCAAAATGAGTAAGTAAAAACCAAAGTAATAAACGGATTTACCAGCAGATGTCATGGGTGGTTGGGTTAGGTTGAAAGTCAAATTCAAGGTAAGAAAACTTTCTTTCTCTTTACAATATCTGATTATCCTTTCATCCATTCAAACACCTGATAGTGTTCACCATTCATACCTAGTTTTTCATACACCTTTTGTGCGGCAAGATTTGTTTTGTCAACATATAAGCGAATGCCACGATAACCTGACTCAGGCGTAACTAAATTTTGAATATGCTCATACATTTTTTTGTATACGCCCTGCCCACGATGTGTTGGGATGATATAAACCGATTGAATCCAAATTACAGTGCCACTGCGCCAGTCGCTCCATTCATAGGTAGTCATTAAACTTCCAACAACAGTAACACCATCAACAGCAACATAGTAAGCGCCCTTGGTTTCATCTCCAAAAACTGAATGCACGCCTTTTGTAACGGTGTGAAAGTCTAAGGCAACATTTTCGGTTTCCATAGCCATCTTCTGTTGAAATTCAATGATGAGAAGCGCATCATCGGGCATGGCGGAACGAACGGTAATCATAGTGCTTGCTTGATATCATTAATTAAATCGGCAGTCTCTTCTATTCCAACAGAAAAGCGCACCAATTTATCGGAGATGCCCACCAGCTTGCGTTCGGCAGCAGTAAGTTTTGCATGCGAGGTAAGAACGGGAGAAGTGATGGTTGACTCCACGCCACCTAAACTAATAGCTCGCTTAATGTATTTAAGTTTCTTTATGAACTTATGCGGATCACCCTTCACTTCAAATGAAAGCATACCACCAAAGCCGCCCGGCATTTGCTTTTTGGCAATTGAATGGCCGGGATGATTCTTCAAACCTGGATAATAAACTTTTGTAACAGCCGATTCGCTTTCTAAAAATTTGGCAATTGCCAAGGCATTTAAATTTTGCTGACGCACGCGAAGGACAATTGTTTTTAAACTACGCTCAACCAAATAACATGATTGCGCATCTAAGCTTCCGCCAAAATGCAGGGCACTTTGTTTTATCTGCTCAGTAAGTTTTTTTGATGAAACCATAGCACCACAGCAGATGTCGCTATGTCCGCCAATGTATTTGGTGCCACTGTGTGTAACAATATCAATTCCAAAATCAATCGGGTTTTGATTTACAGGACTGGCAAACGTGTTATCGATAATGGTAACGATTCCATGATTGCGTGCAATTTTTGAAACTCCCGCCAAATCAGTAATCTTTAACAAAGGATTAGAGGGGGTTTCAATGTAAATCACTTTTGTGTTCTTACGAATGCCTTTTTCAAAAGCCTTTAAGTCTGAAACATCTACCATAGAATGTTCAATACCGTAGCGCTCAAGTTCATGCAGTGCTGCATGGTGTGTGCCGCCATACAAATCGTTTTGAAATAAAATATGGTCACCACTTTTCACCATTGCAAAAATGGAAGTCATGATAGCGGCCATGCCCGAACTAAAGACTAAGCCTGTTTCGCCATTTTCAAGAGCCGCCAATTTTTCAACTACTGCTTTTTGATTAGGGGTATTGTAATAGCGAGGATAGCGAACTTCGGTTTCGTAATCATACGCAGCGGATGGATAAATGGGTGTAACTACACCACCAAAAAGTGGATCACCAATTGAACCCACATGAACACTTTGAGTAAGTTTGGATGCTTTAGCTTCTTTCATAATTATAAGATCTAAAGCAAAGATAGAGGTTGAATTGTATTGCCACGAATGCGTGAATAAGTTTCATTCACACATTTGTAAACAACTTAACTCAACTTTATCGGAAACTCACGATGCCGCTTGCCAGTAGCTGCAAAGATTGCATTTGCTAAAGCAGGAGCAACCGGTGGCACAGGCGGTTCGCCTACGCCAGTTGGTAATTCATCACTATCTACTATATGAACCTGAATTTTGGCGGGCATATCAGCCATCCGCGTGACTAAATATTTATCAAAGTTGGTTTGTTGGCTCTGTCCATTTTTAAAAGAGATGCTTCCCTTTAGGGCACCACTCAAAGAAAAATTAAATCCGCCTTCAAACTGTTGTAGCACCGAATTACGATTTACCACTTGGCCGCAATCAACAGCGTAGTGTGCCTCTATGATGGAGACTTTACCGGCATCGTCTACAGCCACATGAACTACGCACGCTACATCAGTAAGAAAACTACGATGCGCGCAAATTCCCATACCTTGTCCTTTCGGGAGTTCTTTACCCCACCCGGATTTTTCTGCCACCAACTCGATTACTTTGCGCATGCGCCCGGTGTTGGTAGGATATTTTTCAGGCGGCTCTCCATAGTTGCCAAAGTTTTTGATGAGTTCGTTGAATGGAACATTGCGATCGGGGCCAAGCAAATCCATTAGGTTTTTTACAGGATCAACTTTGCGCAGCGAAGCAATTTCATCAATCATGCTGCCGATGGCAAAGGCATGCTGAATGTTGCTTACCGAACGCAACCACCCTATTCGAGTAAATGCATGCGACTCAATAGCTTCAATGGATACATTTGGAATATTGAAAGGCAAGTCGATGGCACCTAATCCTAATTCCCCATCACTAGGTTGAATTTCCTTCGTATCAAATGTGCCTCCGATTGGAGGAAACGCACTGCGATGAGTCCAGCTGATAACATTTTTATTTTTATCAAGGCCAACATGAATTTGCTGCACACTACACGCATGAAAGAAATCTAAGGTGAGATCATCTTCACGCGTCCACATTACTTTTATTGGCGTGCCCATATCCTTTGAAATCAATGCGGCCTCTACAACAAAATCAGGCTTTGATTTTCTACCAAAGGCACCGCCAAGCAAGGTGACGTTTACGGTAACATTGGTGGCATCCATTTCAAGCGCTTTAGCAAGGCTGTTGCGAACATTTTGTGGATCTTGAACGGGTGCCCACACTTCACATTTACCATCTTTTACCAAAGCCGTAGCGTTGGGAGCTTCCATGGGGGCATGTGATAAATGTTGCGTTACATAAGTTGATTCAAGCGTAGAAGCGGCACTACTATTCGCCTTATCCACATTACCATTTGATCTACGGGCATCTCCCTTCTTTTTTACTTTAGCTTGTAATTCGTTTAGGTATACTTCTGAATCATAGGATCCATTAACTCCATAATCCCATTCTACTTGCAGTGCCTTGCGACCACTGATTGCAGCCCAGGTTGAATTTGCCACAACAACAACGCCTCCCTGCGGCACATCTAAGCCAGCCGGAAAACCGGCAGCTTTCATTTCAAAAATCTTTACAACACCGGCTACCTTTTTTGCTTCCATGTCTGAAAAACTTTTCAGTTTTCCTCCCACCACCGGGCACCTAAGAATAACTGCATACTGCATTGCAGGTTTGGTAACATCCAAACCATAAACAGCCGTGCCCTTTATAATATCCGGTACATCATAAAGCTTAACCGACTTACCGATGTATTTCCAATCTGCTTTCTTCTTTAAAACAATTTCTTCATCTTTTGGCACGGTCAACTTCGCAGCTTCTTCGGTAAGATCTCCAAAAGAAATTTTCTTGCCACTGCTACTAACCACTTCATTATTCGAAGCCTTACATTCGGCTACTGCAATGCCCCACTTGTTGGCGGCAGCTTGTTCTAACATCATGCGCGCAGAAGCTCCGGCCTTTCGCATCGGTTCAAAAAACATGCGCACGGAAAATGAACCATCGGTATTTTGATTTCCATATTTTGCTTCATCACCAACGGCCTGAATAAGTTTTACTTTTTTCCAATCTGCTTCGAGTTCATCAGCAACAATCATCGGCAATCCTGTGCGGATACCCGTCCCCATCTCTTGCCTGTGAGCAACAATCAATACTGTTCCATCAGGATTTATAGTAAGATATACGTTCGGTGAGAATGCAACCGTTGATTTTTCTGGCGAACACGCCCATTGCAAACCAAGCACAAGCCCTGAGGCGGTAATGCCCGTGGCTTTTAAGAATGTTCGTCTATCAATCTTTTTTAATTGCGACTCGTGAGTAGATGTTTCAGTTGACTTCATGGCATTTCGAAATTTGGTTGTTGAAGGTAGGCAAAGATTTATTTTAAAGCGAGCATTAAATTTGCCAACGACCAGTATCTTTAGAAAAAATCATTAATAATTACCAATGAAGACCTCCGCTTTAATTGTTCTTGCTTTGATTTTGCTTTCCTGTGCGCAGAAAGCACCCATAGAATCAAAGAGTCTTTTCAATGGCACCGACTTAACCGGCTGGCATGTAGATGTTCCGGATTTGGAAAAGGATTCAACACTTCGCAATCCATTTATAGTGCGTGATGGTTTGTTGGTTAGTTTGGGTACGCCCGAAGGTCATTTAATTACAGATGCCGTTTATCAGAACTATGAAATTGAAGTTGAGTATCGTTTTGCCGGTGAACCTGGAAATTGTGGCTTGTTAGTGAATGCCTCTACACCAAGGGCACTTTATGAAATGTTTCCAAAATCGATAGAAGTTCAAATGATGCATGAAAATGCGGGTGACTTC
>Ga0209480_10000224_pt1 | contig 49933 bp, 56 predicted proteins | sample JI61114C2DNA_FD_187501 | JGI IMG/M metagenome (GOLD analysis project Ga0209480, IMG submission 187501) | Wastewater effluent complex algal communities from Wisconsin, to seasonally profile nutrient transformation and Carbon sequestration -... | ecosystem: Engineered > WWTP > Effluent > Algae...
ATCGAGGATCAGTGTATTGACAGTCACCGCGATGATCCCTGCGGTCTGTCCACTGAACGGCCCGTCGAGCCAGCGCAATGTTCCGCCAACCAGATCGGACATGGTTGCGGCGCTGGTGACGGTCGCAGCATTGTTGATCGGGTCGAAGGCGCCGAGTGTTCCCGCGTGGGTAAAGCGGGCGGGTGAGAGCGTACAGCCGGGCCCGCAGAAAACCGCACGGCAGCTCGGGCTGGTCCGCGGCACCGGATCGCGGCCCAATTCGGCTTTGCGGCTAACCAGCGCAGCCGTGAACCCGCCAGCTTCCTCAGCCACGCTGCCGATAGTGCCACGGTAGATCACGTGACGATCCAGGCTTTCCCAATCGACCAATCCGATCAGCACGCGGGCACCATCATAGCGCCCTTTGGCCAGGTCATCAGCTGCAATCGAATCGTGGCTGAGCGCGCCCTGAACTTCGGCGCTGTCAGGTTCAAAATCGGCTGAGCGGCGGATCGCTGACGGAACCATGCCAGGCGCGGCGCGGTGCAGCAGGCCATCGAACCATAGATCGCGGTCATGAGTGGTGAACCCCAGCGTTACGCCATCACGGCGAATCACCCGCCAGAAGCTGGCTGCAGTTTCGAGCGGGGCAGCGAACCAGACCCGGCTCACACTTCACCTTCGCGGATCTCGATGACCGGCACACTGGGAGCCTCGCCAGCCGCAAATACTGCGCCCGATACCTCCAGCTTATCCTCGGCAAAGCGGACCGGAACGTCAAACAGGAACCCGGCCCGAACAAGTTTGCCCGTAGCTGGCGGGCTGGTGAAACGGAGAACGCCGCCTGGATCGAGCGTGAAGGCGGTAGTAGCCAAGCCATCTATACTGACCACAATCGAATCGACGCGAGGGCGGGTAATCCGGCGCAACTGCTCGGCTCCATCTTCGCCATAGCGCTTGAGCAGCGGGAAACTTGCCTTCAGTCCGTCACCGTTGCCAAGCAACTGGTCGGTGGCGGTGGGTACGCCGGTCATCGCGTTCGAGCTGAAATCCGAAGGGTCACGCAGCCGAAATCCGCGCGCCGCGCCGCGCCGCGCCCGGAAGAATGACAGCAACACGCCGAGTTCTGCTTCGCTGCGGATCCCGGGGCCGACATCGAAGCGCAGCCGCGCATCGGACCACAGGCTGTTGCGGCGTTCAAATCCGGAGGCAGTGACCGCTACGCTGGTCGAGAATTCCGGAGTCACCATGGCATCGCGGCCGAGCGCGAGGGGGTAGGGAACATCGTCAAAGGGCAGCATATCGTCCTCTTCAGTCGGAGGGGGCAGGCGGACAAAGCCGTCACGGCAGACTTGCGGCAGAGCCCAGACGAAGCGTTCATGCGCCTGGCGAGTGGCAGCCTCGTCTATCCCGGCATCGATCCTGCGCCACAATTCGCGGTCAGCAGGATCGAGCACAAAGCCCGCGAGATAGTCGGTCGCTGCGGCGGGATAATCCAGCCGCGCGGCAATGGCGCCATAGGCATCGCGGCGGAACGCCTCTGCGCCGCTGGTCAGCCAGTCATAGTCCTCCACCTGCAGTCGGTCGAAGGCGGGCCTCGCCCAACCGACCGGGAGGTTGGCGCGGCGGACCTCGGGCATCGCCGGATCGAGCACGCCGGGCAGGAAGGTCAGCAACAGGACCTCGGCACTAGCAGGGGCGGCAGCGGCGCGGACGGCGTTAGTCAGCGCCGCGGTTGAACCCGCCAGCAGCGCACCTGCTGCATCGAGCAATGCAAGCTGGGCGGCGGGCAGGCTTTGGCGCAAGTCGGCGACCACAACGGGATTGCCGCCTAGCGCAGCCTTGGCGGCATCGTCGTAAAGGCATGGGCGCCCATCGGCCATGATCCACCACCACGGTTCACCAATCTGAAAGCGGACTGGAACCGCAGCCTCTTCCATCAGCGTGACGAAGCCAGCGGCAACTGACTGGAGCCAGCCCATCGCCGCGCTACTGGCGGGCGACAACAGCGCCGAAGGTGGATCCCAGCCAGTGCGGGCCGGATCACCATTGCTGGCGCGCTGCTGCCAGCTTGCGGGGCAATGCTGGGCCAAAAGCTCATACGACAGCGAAGCGATGGGCGAAAACCCGGCGTACTTTGCAGCAGCAAAGAATGCGCGGTGCCAGACCTTGGCCGGGGTACAGAGTGGATCGCCGCTGACAGGAACCAGATAGTCGCCGCCCTGTGCAGTGAGCCGCATGAAATGGCTCATGCCGACATAGTGTAGCAGGCTGCCGCGGTAGCCGAGCTGGAGCGCATTCCGGATCAGCCGATCGGGCGACTGATTGGTAGCATCGTCATAGGCCGTGGCGATTTCCAGCCCGTGCGGGGGGATGACCACGTCACCGATGTCCAACATGGCGTGTTGGCCTTCACAGCGGATCGCGCTCATCTCCGCCCAGCCCTCGGCCGGGGCGGTTAGCGGCGCTGTGCTGCCCGCGACGTAACCTGGGGCAACCAGCGAAATGAACATCCGGTCGATGTCGGCGGGGTGGATCGGGTCCGCCTCAGCGGGGAGCACATAGCCTCCAGCTAGACCGGTGAAGTCAAGCTGGATCAGCGCCTCTGTGGCGGTCCCTTGGGCATAGTTCCACAGCCGGACGTACCAGGTGCGCGGCTCGCCCGAAGAATCGCGACCTTCGATCGTCAGCACCGGGCCGTTGACCGCATCGAGGGCGATTACCCCGCCAGAACGCCAACGGAAGGTCAGCCGGGTGTGCGAATAATCCCGGTTGGTGACATAAGCCAGCAGCGGGTGATCGAGGCCGTCCGTGCTGTCCCAGATGATCCCGGCCAGATCGCCCTGTCGCAGAAATACAGCATCGACCCGCAACGCGTCTGGCGCCGGGCAAGTCAATGCAGCCATCATGGGCCGAGGGAAATTGACCGTCCAGAATCGCGGATCGAACCGCTGGATCCAGTCGCTGTCCTGCCCTTCGCGTTTCGCCGCGAGCCAGAATGCCATGGGATGTTCCTTTGGATCAGTATTCGCTCAGCGCCCGGCGCACGGCGCTGGCGACTTGGCGGCTGGAGCGTTGGAGAGCTTGGGGGGCACTGGTCCCTTGCGGGGCGGCGATGGTGATGTTTACCCGCACGTCGCGGCCCGGCCCGGACATGCCGGTTTCGATCCGTCCGGCGCTGGTCGGTACGAACAGTTCTGGTCCGCGTTCGCCCACGACATAGCCGCGCCCTGGCGCAACCGGGCCGCCGGTGGCGCGGCCGGGCAGGCCGAGCAGCGATCCGATCATGTTGCCAAGGCTCTGGAACAGGTTGGACCCGCTGCCACCGCCACTCCCGCCAATGCCAATCTGAGAGAACAGGTTATTGAGGGCCTGGCTCGCAATCTGGTCGATCAGGTTGAGCGCGATCTTGCGCAGATCTTCAAAACCCAGGCTGCCCTTGCGGATTGCGGTCATCAGTCCGCGTTCCAGCGCATCGCCAGCGCGGCTGAACCCATCGACAAGCTGGCTGTCAAAAGTGCCGCGCATGGCCGCGACATCGGCGGCGAACCCTTGGGTGTTGGCGCGCACTTCGATCAACAGGCTGTCGACAGTATCAGGCATTTTCGCGCTCCATCAAGCGGTTAAGGTCGGTGCGGGACAGCGGTCCGGCATCGGACGAAGTGGGGGCGAGGATCGCGGCAAGCTCGGCCGGGGTGGCTCCCCAGAATTCTGCGGGACGCCAGCCGAGCAACCGCGCCGCGAGACCGGCCAGCAGCGCAGCGCCGGGGCCGAAGCTGTCGCTCATGGAGCAGGCGGGTCAGCCCGGCCCTGCAGGATCTGGCCGAGCAGAATGCGCAGCGGCTGGCTTGCTTCGGCCAGCCCCAATGCTATCACCGCTTCGCCCACATCCTCGCGGGTCACTTCGGTGCGATCGGCCAGACAGTGCCAGAACAGCGCGGCCAATTCGGCCAGCTTCAACTGCCCCGCCCCAGCGCGCTCGACGAGCGCGAAGAGTGGGTCCAGTTCTTCCTCGGCCGCGACCAGCGCGGCGAAACTGGGGCGGAGCAGACGCGGCGAACCGGCGAGGGGGAGGCTCGCTTCGCCGCGGAACGGGTTGGCAGAGGTATGGGTCATGCAGACACCACTTCGCCTGAGCTTTCGAGGCTGAGGGTGTAGTTGCGCTCACCATTGAAATCGCCAGAGTAATCGAGCTTCTGCACGAGGAATCGCCCGCGCAGTTTTTCGCCGTCCTCAAACGACAGCTCGTAGTCATCGAGCGTGCCGCTCATCGCATTGGTGCGGATCTGGGCCTCGGCGCTGCTGCCCAGGAAAATCCCGGCGGCGCTGACTGAGACCGAACGGACCCCGGCGCCCGACAGCATCTCGCGCCAGCCGCCGCTTTCCTTGCTGGTGATCACAACGGCATCGCCGCTGATCGACATCTGGGTGGTGCGGAGGCCCGCGACGGTACGGTAGACGGCGGGGCTGGCCCCATCGGAAATCTTGAGCAGGAATGCGCTGCCTTTCTGGGCGGCCATCTGGGTTCTCCTTGAAAAGGGTGAAGGGGTCAGTCCGCCATTACGCGGAAGCGGTATTCGAGCAGGATCGCGCGGCTATTCGCGCCGCGTTGCTCGGCACGGGCGCGCAGGAACTGTGTGGTGACCACGCGGAAGCCGGGTTGCGCGGCAGGCAAGCTGGCGACCCGGTTTTCGATCAGGCCGACCAGTGTGGCGGCGCTATCGGCCCGGTCACCCCGGCAGTGCAGTTCGAGCGCCACGCGAACCTCGCGGCCAATGCGGTCCTTCGCGCTCCAATCGGCGCTGGCGCTGGCTGCGATCGCGAGCCACGGCAGTGCGGTGCGTGAGGGTGCCTCTTCAACCAGAGCATTGAGCTGCGACGAGAGTGCAGTATCGCTGGCCAGCCAGCCCATCAGCGCGCTGCGCAGGGCAATTTCCATCGGGGCTATTCCTTGGTGAAGTTCGGCCAGAGCAGCCGGGCATTGCGCCAGGCGCTGGCTGGATCTCGGCGCATGGTGCGGGCGGTTTCAGCGGCGGCCTCACCCAGCAGGCGGGCCCGCTCGATCAGCCGTGCGGCGAGCGCATCAAAGTTCGCCGCGCTCATGCCAACCGCAACCGGCGCCACGGCCGCCACAGCGCAGCGACCGCCGCAGGGGGCATGCTGGCTGCGCTGTCATCCTCGCGGCTGCGATACTGGAACGCGGCGAGCCGCAGCACGCCGTGGCGCAAGGCTTCGGGCAGGCTGGGCCAATCGGCGGCAAGGCCAGCAGTGAACCGCACCGCGACCCGTCCGGCGGCGCCGGGGTTGCTGACCAGCACCCGCCCCCCGCCATCGGCGTCAAGCTCGATGGCATAGTTCGCCACCGGCAGTTCAAATCGGGCGCCTTCGGCCGGGATTCCCTGGACCCCGGCGATTGCCTGAACCGGGCGGGTGGACAGCGCGGTCCAGCTGGTCGCGGCCGCCAGCACTTCCTCGCAATCCTGCTGCAAGGGCATGGTGCCGGTGAAATCTTCGCACAGATCGAGCGCCATGCGGAGCAGCGCGGTCAGCTGTGCATCATCGCCAGACGTGGTGATGCCGAGCCAGTCCTTCAGCTCGGAAAGGGCCGTCGGTGCAAGCACCGCAGGCGTGATGATAGCCCGCTTCATGGCGGTCTCCAGATTGGGGAATGGGATGGGGAAATGGAAAGTGCAGGGGGCGGGATGAGCCCACCCCCTGCGGATTCGGTCTAGACCGAGACCTTCAGCAACTTGATCGCTTCACTGTCGAGCACCTGTCCGCCAATCCGCTTGGTCGCGTAGAAGTTCACGAACGGCTTGTTGGTGAACGGATCGCGCAGGATCGTGGTCGCGCGGCGTTCGGCGATCAGATAGCCGTTCTTGAAGTTGCCGAAAGCGACCGGGAAGGCATTGGCCGCAACATCTGGCATGTCTTCGGCTTCGATAACCGGATAGCCGAGCAGGCGGGTCGGCGCGCCATCGGTGATCCCCGGCTGCCACAGGAACGAGCCATCGGCGGCCTTGAACTTGCGGATCGTGCTGAGCGTCTTGGAATTCATCACGAAGACCGCGCCCTGCCGGTGCGCGGCTTTGAGCGAATGGACCATGTCGATCAGTTTCAGTTCCGGGGTCGTGTCAAACGCCGAGGCATTGCCGGTGGCGGTGAACTGCAGCGTGCCGAACGGACGGGTGGTGTCCGCCGCGTTGCTGGTCGCCGCGCCCAGGAAGCCCTTGGGCTGGTTGGTGCCAGTGCCATTGACGAAAGCGCTGCCTTCGGCGCGGGCAAATTCGACCGCGATTTCATTCGCCAGCCAGCTCTCCAGATCGAAGGCTGCATCGTCCAGCATCGCCTGGCTTGCCGCCGGGTTGGCATAGAGCTCGCCCATCGGCGGGGCGATTTCGTTGAACTTGGTCGTCGCGGTTTCCGGCCGTGCACCGGTTTCGCTGACCCAGCCCGAAGCCGAACCGCCCGAGCTGACGAGCTTGCGATAACCCGCAGTGCCGATCTGGACCACTTGAGCGATTGCCCGGATCGGGCTGATCGATTTTAGCTGGGCAGCGATCATCGCATCGATCTCACGCGGGACGGCATAGCCGCCATCGGCGAGGACCCCGGCGGTGATCGACTTCAGCTCGCTCTCCCGGCCAAAGCGCAGGTAGCCGTCGACAAAGCCCTTCAGTTCCGGGCTGGCGCCAGTGGCCCCGCCCAATGCCGGACGGGCAGCTGCCCGGCTGACTTTCTCAAGCCGCGATTTCACTTCATCAACATCACCGCGCAGCGCGCCCAGCGCCTGTTCGGCGGCGTCCTGACGGGAGACGATATCAAACGAGGCATCGAGCGCCTCGGCAGGTACTTCATTGTCCATGGATAGGCCTTTCGTGTTGTGATCCTCCCCGGACCGGGGAGGGGGACCACCGAAGGTGGTGGAGGGGTACGGGCGAGTGGTCCTGACGGTGAGGGGATGCGCTGTGCGGCGCGTGCCCCTCCACCGCCCAAGCGGGCGGTCCCCCTCCCCCGGTGGGGGAGGAACTATTTGACCAGATGCACCCGCGCGGCGTGCTGCATCGGGTGGGTGACCAGGCTGACCTCGAACAGATCGACGTCGGTCAGATCGCGGCCCTCGGCGTGGCGAGAGAAACCGCGGGCGCGGTAACCGAACGAGAGGCCGGTCACCGCGCCGCGTTTGACTGCGGCAGCCGCGCCGCCGTTCGGGTTGTCGATCGTGGCGATTACCCGCAGGCCGCGGGCGTCTTCGCCGACAGTTTCGACCCAGCCGATCCGCTGATCGGGGCGATGCTGCCAAAACAGCGGCAGCGGTTCGCGCCGTTCGGCCAAGGTGCGGGCAAAGGCGCCCTTGCGGATCGCATCACGCCCGGCGTCGCGCCGATCGAACAGCGCGGCGTAACCGGCAATGCGCAAAGCGCGTTCGTCACCCCGGACTTGATCCGGGGTCATTTGAGCAGCCCGGTGGCGCCAGTGCGGAACACGATGCCCAGCAGCAGCAGCGCCAGCAGCCCGCGCACCACCCAGGTCACGGCCGCCTTCCAGGCGCTCGATTTGGCATCGCGCCAGGCCTGCAGCAGCTGGCGCAACTCGCTGAGGTCCGAATGGGCCGAGGGATCGTCGAGGCCCATCCGATTTAGCACGCGCTCGGCACCCAATTCGCTGGCCTCTTCGATAATCGCGCGCAGCGTCACCAGTTCGGCGCCCTGATCCTCGGCCTGAGCGATCAGCCGGGCGACCATTTCATCACGGTTCATGATTTGTTCCTTTGTTTTTCCACTCGCGTGGGGGCAACACCGGCCCGCTCCCCCTCCCGGCCACCCATAGCGTAACCTAGAGTTGGGTGGCCGGGAGGGGGAGCGGGCCGGTGTTGCCCCTGTTTCAGCTAGGCTGAAACAGACTTGGACGCCGCAAGGCCGAGCATCGCGCGCTTTTCATCCGCACTGAGGAATTCCGCCGAGCCGATCTGGCTCCACAGCCGCTCGCGGTCTTCAGCCAAGGCCGGGATCCGGTCGAGATCGACGACAAGTTGCTGATCGGGGAACCAGGTGACCAGCCCCTCGGACAGCGCCGAGAGCAGCTTGCCCGCGAGCGGCAACAGCGTCAGCCGCCACAGCGCGCGGTTGGCCTCACGGTAATTGGCATAGGTCGCATCCCCCGGCAGGCCGAGCAGCATCGGCGGAACGCCAAAGGCCAGCGCAATATCGCGCGCGGCGGCCGCCTTCAGCTCGGCAAAGTCCATGTCGGAGGGCGACAGGCTGAGCGCCTGCCATTTCAGCCCGCCTTCCAGCAGCATCGGCCGCCCGGCATTGGCGTGCCCGGCATAGGCCTCGGCCAACTCATGCTTGAGCCGATCGAATTGGTCCGCGCTCAGCCCGCCGCCATCGCCCGGATCATAGACCAAGGCCCCCGATGGCCGCGCGGCGTTTTCGAGCAGGTTGCGGTTCCAGGCGGCGGCAGCGTTGTGGCTGGCGACGGCTTCGTCGGCGGCGGCGAGGCAGCTGGCGCCGTAATGGTCATCGGCGGGGTGGAAATACTTGATGTGGATCAGGTTGGGGCTGGCGTCTTCATCCAGCACCGGAATGCTCAGCGCCTGCTCGCCAACCTTATAGGCATAGCCGCTCGGCCAACCATCGGCCCCGGCGATCACGCTGACTCGCTCGGGCCGCAGCGCAAACAGTTCGGCCGGCGCGCCGGTGCCATCCTTGATCACCTGGACATAGGCATTGCCGTGCAGCAGCAGCTGGCTCGCCAGCGTTTCGAGCAGCGATTGCCCGGCAGAGGTCGCGGAAACCAGCGCGGCCAATTTGGGATCCACCGGGGCAAGCGGCGCCCCGCCAATCCCCTCCGCCACCAACCGCACCGCGCGCTGCGCCACGGGGTTATCAAGATACCCCCGCTTGACCGCCCGGGCGTAATCAAACGGCGCCTTGGCGCTGCCCTCGGCATAAAGCCAAGGCGAAGTAAACGTGCGCGCGAGCGGCACGCGCGGAGAGCCCCCGCCCTTGAAGGCGGAGGCCAGAGTTTGAAGGAAGGACATGGGGGGCCTTTCGGTCAGGGAATCGCTCGATCACAACCAAGGCGCATTTCTGACGCATTGGCCCATCGCTTCTCCCACGAGAGAAAAGCGTGATGTCAAGATTGTTTAGTGTGGAAAGATGGCTAGAAACGCGAGACCCCCGGAGGGCCTTTCAGCTGTCCGGGGGCTCTGTCTAGTCCGGCGGATCCTTGCGGACCCCGGCTCTCACGTGCGGATTTAGAGCGTTATGCCCTTGCGTCAAGTGAATATAGCATATCCAGTTACTCCTGCCTTAACGGCGGCATTCGTGCGCACAATCTCGCCAGAACGCTGGCGAACCTATCAGATTCACGCTGGTTTCAACGAGAGTCTTGCCCATCGACTCTACATTTGGAACGCGGCAATTGGGCAAAGCTTTCACTTTCCGCTGCAAACGGTCGAGGTGTCGCTCAGAAATGTCGTTCATCATGCCCTTGCCTCCTTGCATGGGCCGAACTGGGCAACAGACCCGGTTTGCCGTGCGATGTTGAGGGCGAAGCAAGTAGACGATATCACTAAGGCCGAGCGGCGTCACTATTCAATCTACAATCAGGTCGCCACTACGCCACAGATCGTCGCATCACTATCACTCGGCTTTTGGGCTGCAATGTTGCGGAAAGGCTACAATCAGCCCGTCTGGGCGACGCAAGCGGCTCTTGCCTTTCCATTTTTGCAGCCGGGCCGCACAATCATTGACGTTAGTCGAGCTGCTACGCGTATCCAGGATCTTCGCAACCGAATTTTCCACCAAGAACCTCTGATTGGTCGCAACCTAAGTGCAGACTATGGTGATATCATCGCAGTGCTGGCGGCCATTTGCGTGGAAACAAAAGATTGGATGCGGGCATATTCATCCGTCCCCATGGTGATGCGCGAACGACCGCGGTGAACTCGCTTTGATTTCATCTACCCCACCCAAACCCGCGGCACTCCCCTACGCCCCAGCATCAACTCCGTCAGCGCCCAAACCGCCGCATCGGCCCGGTCCGGCGACCGCCCCGGGCCTTCGTAACCGCCCCCCGCCATCAGCCCGCAGAGCTCGTCTTCGAGCGCCGGAAACAGGCCGCAATGGCGGACCCTTCCGGCTTCGTATAGGGCCGCGACCGGTTCGGCGCGGGCGCTTTTGCCTTTGCTGGCGTGGACCAGTTTGAGCGGCAAGTTCAGTTCGGCGGCACGCAAAACGCTGGCGACCATCGCGCCGCCCTGGTTGGCTTCGGCGACGACCCGGTCGGCGGACCAGGCTTCGGCGGCTTTGGCGACGGCGCGGGCCCATTTTTCGGGGCTGGCTTTTTCGACAGAGCAATCGGCCAGAACGCGGGCCAGGCCGTCTTCACTCAGCGCGCAAACCACGATCCCACAGGCGTCGCCCGCAGCCGAGGCTGGCGGATCGACCCCGATCACCACACGAATGGCGGGGCTGTTCGGTGCTGCCTCACGTGCTTGCTCCAGCATGGCGCGGGTCCACAGCGCGCCGGGCAGATCAGCGATCAGCTCGCCGTCCAGTTCCTGCCGGCCGAGCAATGATTTACCGTACCGGCGCTTCATGCCGGTCAGGAACCGGGTGGAGAGGTTGTCCTTGTTGTCTTCGGTCTTGCCATAGACCAGCGCGCGTAGTTCTTCCGGTTCGTCCAGCAGGCGGCGAACCAGCGGCACGGCACGCGGCGTTGTGGTGGCCAGCACGCGGGGATGTTCGCCCAGCCGCAGCCCGAGCAGCAGATTGTCCCAGCAGCGGGTCGCCCGCTCGTTCACATTCTCCCACTTGGCAATCTCGTCACACCACGCGTGGCTATGCTGCGGCCCGCGCAGGCTTTCCGGCTCGCCCGCGGAATAGAGCGTGGCTTGCGCGCCATTGCCCCAGGTCAGCCGCCGCAGCGACGGTTCAAAGCTCGGGATCTGGCCCGGCGGGCAGACCGCGAGAATGCCGCTTTCGCCCTCAACCATCACCGCGCGGACTTCGCCGAGCGAGGCGCCGACCAGCGCGATCCGCGCTTCGGGATGGCCTTGCGCCGTGGTGCGGACCCATTCGGCCCCGGCGCGGGTTTTACCGAAGCCGCGCCCGGCCAGAATCAGCCAGGTGGTCCAGTCCCCGGGCGGGGGCAGCTGGCGGGTGCGGCCCCATAGCTGCCAGTGATGGCGGAATTCCTTGCGTTCTTCCTCGGTCAGCGTGCGGATCGCGGCGAGCCGCTCCGGTTCTGGCAGATCGACCAGCGCATCAAGCAGTTCGTGGTTCGACATCGATGACCTGCTCAGCAGCGAGAGCTTCCGGGGTGGCGAGACGGCGTTGACGGATTACTTCCAGCTTGGCGTTGATCGACTGGATGATCGCTTCGGAATCCTCGTTTGAAGAAATCGCCCGCTGGCGTGCCGCCGCGTCGCGATGCGCGGCGAGCAGGCGCAGCGCGGTGGCATTGTCAAAAGTGCGGGTGCCTTTCTTGGCCCCGGCGGCAGGCTTGATCTCGCCATCGCGCAGCCGCCGCAGCAGCTCCATTTCAAGATGGTCGTAGCCTTCGCACAGCGCGCGTTGCCAGGCCCGGTTGAATTCGGGATTGGCGCGGCGCGCGTCATAGGCGGCGGTTTTGTTGATGCCGGCCTTGTTGGCAGCGGCAGTGACGTTGGAGGTTGCCGCCAGTTCGCCAAGGAACAGCTTGGACCATTTGACAAAAGGCACTTTCTTGGCCGGAACCGCAGCAGCGTTCCGGCGCGACTTGGGCGTGTCGGCCATGCAGATGATCCGGACTGTGAATGGGGATCTCCGAAAACCGCCCGCAGAGCCGGGCGGCTCCGAATCGGTTTATCGCGATGTTCCGTATTTGTGCCATATCAGCGTGACGATGTCAAGTCATATGAACCAATATGGTTCGTGGGTCTGCGGCGGATCGCCACTTGTCGCCCGCGGCGCGGGCCACTAAGCAGGCGCGCAAGACCGCTAGACGAAGGGATCCGCATGCTCCGCCGCCTTTATGACTGGACCATGGCCAAGGCTGTCCACCCGCATGCCGAATGGTGGCTGGCGGCCTTTGCCTTTGTCGAGGCGAGCTTTTTCCCGATCCCGCCGCATCCCTTGCTGGGGATCATGTGTCTGGCCGAGCCCAAGAAGGCGATCCGCTTTGCGATGATCGCGACCTTTGCCTCGGTGCTGGGCGGGCTGCTCGGCTATGGGATCGGCTATTTCCTCTATGAAAGCCTCGGTACCCAGTTGCTAGCGGCGCTAGGCCTGACCGAGAGTTTCCCCAAGGCGGCCTGCTATCTGCGCGAATATGGGGCCGAGATCATCATGATCAAGGGCGCCACCCCGATCCCGTTCAAGCTGCTGACGATAACCGCCGGGTTCATCGCCATGCCGCTGCTGGTGTTCATCGGCGCCTCGATCATCAGCCGTTCGATCAGCTTCATGATCGTCGGCGTGCTGTTCCGGATGTTCGGCGCGCCGATCAAGGCCTTCATCGACAAGTATCTCGGCATCGCCACGGCCGGTTTCGTGGTGCTGGTGGTCGGCGGGTTCATCGCGGCGACGATGCTGACCGGCGGGTCGGATGAGGCCAGCGCGAAGTGTGCGCAGGCAGCACAAGTGGCCGCACTGTGAGCCTCCACCTTTACCACTGCGCCGATGCGCGCTCGTTCCGTGCCTTGTGGGCTTTGGAAGAGCTGGGGCTAGACTACGAACTGACGGTAGTGCCGTTCCCGCCGCGGTTCCGGTTCGAAGGATACCGCGATATCAACCCGCTTGGCACCGTTCCCGCGTTGCTGGCCGATGGCGCGCTGATGACGGAAAGCAGCGCGATCCCGCATTTCCTGGCGACCCGGTTTGGCCCGAGCGAGCTGGCAGTGGCGGCGGACGAGCCGGACTATGCCCGCTACCTCAACTTCCTCCACATGGGCGAGGCGACCCTGACGTTCCCGCAGACGATCCACTTGCGCTACACCCGGCTGGAGCCGCCCGAGCGGCGAGTGGCGCAGGCGGCAGAAGATTACGCGCTGTGGTTCGGCTCGCGCCTGAAGAACGCCGAGAGCATGTTGCATGGCGAATTCGCGGCAGCGGGCCGCTTTACCATGGCCGATATTTCGGTCGGCTATGCAGTGATGCTGGCGCAATCGATCGGGCTGGACGAGCAAGTCACGCCGGGGATGAAGGCCTATTTTGAACGGCTGACCCAGCGCGCTGGTTTCCAGCGGGCCAAGGCCGCGCAGGGCGGTGCGGGGCTAGGGATTTAAGCCTAGCTGGCCAGTCCCGCCAGCATCGCCGTTGCCACGGGGTCCTTCGGCCGCAACTTGAGCGTAGCCTCCAGCTCGCGCTTTGCCCCAGCCTTGTCACCCGCTGCCAGCAGCGCTGCGGCGTAGTCGCGCCGGACCGGGTACCAGAACGCGGGCGGATCAGAGAATTGCATGAAGTCTTCGGTTTCCTCGATCTCGGCAGCAGAACGGAAGGCGGCCCCGGCATCGTTCCAACGCTGCTCTGCCATGGCCAGCCGCCCGGTCAGCACCAACCGGACGATGGCGACCATCTGATCGGGGGCTTTGGATTCATCGGCTCCCTGCGGCGGAATTTTCATCGCTTCCAGCGCTGCGATCTCGGCTTTCAGCCCGGTCAGGTCGCCTTGCTTGGCAAACACTTCGCCCCGGGCATAATGCCAGGCGGCGGTCAAGTAGGGCAACTTGGGTTGGGGCCGGGCCAGCACGGCCTTTGGATCGTCAAACCGGGCCAGCGCGAAATAGCCCGCCGCTGACAGCAGCTGCATTACCGGGTGGGCTTTCTCTTGAGTCTCGGACCGATCGACCAAAGGTTTGCCAAGTTCCAGCCCGATCTTCGCGTCCCCGGCCATCAAGGCTCCGCCCAGCCCGAAGATCACGTTATGCGCGTGATAGGGCAGACCCCAGACCCCATCGGGCTCGGTCATACCGAGGCGGATGGCGTTTTCCTTGCCGAGCTCGACCGCGCGGTGGTTGACGGTCGCCGCGTCCTGATAGCGGCCGACCCAATAGTACGTGTGGCTGGGCATATGGACCAGATGGCTGGCGCGCGGGGCGAGGTCACCGAGCCGGTCTGCATAGGGCTCGGCCCGCGCCGGAACTCCGGCGATTTCGGTGGCGTGAATGTAGAAATGGATCGCCGGGGTATCGTTGGGCGCGCGGGCTAGGACCGCCTCCAGCAGCGTCGATGCCAGCATTGCCTGCGCCTTGTAATCCTTTGGTCCCATCGCTTGGATGATCGCGTCGGCTGCCAGCACGGCGATGGTATTGTCGTTCGGGTACTTCTTGACCAACTTCTGCATATCCCGGGCAAAAGCGGCATCCCGCTGCGGGATCTTGGCACCTGGTAAATAGCGCTTGCGGAACACCCGGATCAGATCGCGTTCGCGTTTGGTGCCGGTCTTTTGGGCCAGCATTTCGGCCTTGCCCAGCATCGCGAAAAGCTTCTTTCGCTCTGGCCAGTCCTTGCCATAGTTGATCGTCGGGCCGGACGTATAGGCGAGGCCCCACAGGCACATCGCGCAGGCCGGATCGAGCCGCACTGCCTCTTCCATTGCCACGATCGAGGCCCGGTGGGCAAAGGCGGCGGCCAGTTCCATGCCATTGGAAAAGAACGCCTGCGCCTGCGGATTGGCGCCAGTTACAGCAAATCCGCCATTGCCATAGCCAGCCAGCAGCTGTGCGGTCTTGGGCGCGGCCTTGTCCGAATGGTCGTGGCCGGCCGGGTGCTCTGCCTCCGCCGCCGGGGTCGCCTTGGGGGTGTCCTGTGCCTGGCCCGGCAGCGCGCAAGCCAGCAAAGCGGCGGTGCCCAGCACCCAGTGACGATATCGCATCCCGGCTTCCTTTGAACAGACTGACCGCGACCCCGGCGGCAGGTCTGCCCGTCATTCCCGGACTTGGCAAGTGAGGCTAGGCGGTGACCTTTAGCCAGACAGCGTCAAGCACCTGATGCATCTGTTCCAGCAGATCGGAACCGGCAAAGAACCGGTCGATCCGGGTATGATAAAGACCTGCTGTGGCTTCGGCATCGAGTTCAAGTGCGGTGGCAAGATGCTGGGATGCCGCCGCCTCTTTACCCTCGCTTTGCTCGATGCAGGTTAGCATCAGCAGCGCGATGAAATTGCCGGGGAACAGCGCCAGGCTTTCCGCAAAGGCACCGCGTGCTGCGGAAAAATCGCGGGCCCGCATATAGGCTACCCCGCGCCAGGCATGGGTGACGTAGTGCAGGTGCGATTCGGGCTCGACCTGAACGAAGTCATCAAGATGCGCGATCCCATCAGGCTCCTTGCCCAGCAGCAGCGCGTTGATTCCGGCGGCATAGTGCGCCAGCCCGTGGCCCGACCGCAGCCGGATCGCGCGTCGGGCCCGCGGTAGCCCTTCAGTCGGGCGACCGATATAGGCGCTGGAGGCGGCAATCGCAGCCAGCACCCCGGCATTGTCGGGATCAAGCGCAAAGCCGCGGTCGATGTGGTGCTGGATCTCCCGCTCGCGCGCCGGATCGGGCGCGCTGATCGAGAAATAGGCTCCCGAGATCGTCAGGGCATAGATCGCCTGGGCCAACCCATAGTCTGGCGCAATCGCCATCGCATGCTGCGATTCGGCAATCGCCCGGCCCAGCGGTTCCGCCCCGTATTCGCGGTTGGCGGCCATCGCCCGGGCAATACATTCCCACGCGGTCAGGTTGGACGGTTTGCGGAGAGCCCGGTCCATCTCCAGCTTGAAGATGGTTGCGCCCAGCGTTGCGGCGACTTCCGAGATCAGATCGCCTTGCAGCAGGGCGAATTCATCGAGGTGGCGTTCAAACCGCTGCGACCAAACGATCGAACTGTTGGCCGCCTCAACCAGTTGCGCGGTTACCCGCAGCAGATCGCCGCTGCGCCGGACGTTCCCTTCAAGGAAATAGCGTACGCCCAGGCGGCGACCTGTTCCGGGAAAATCGGTGACCGGCTTGCCTCTGAATCGCGCGGTGGCTGAACTGGCGATCACCCTGACATTGACGCCCTGCGCCAGTGCGTCGATCAGATCCTCGCTCATGCCCAAAGCGAGGCCTTCGTCTTCGGCCTGACCTGATCGATTGGTAAAGGGCAGCACTGCCAGACTGGGCGCATCGCCGCGTGCGCCTTCACCGGCGCTGTCCTCCACGATCAGCCGATACCCGGCCTTGGTGATCGTATCGATCCGAAACGATCCAGCCAGGCCCGCCACTTTGCGCAGGCGCTGGATCACCCGCTGAATTGCGTCTTCGCCCACCACATTGCCGCGCCAGCATGCAGCAGTCAGATCATCGCGGCTGAGCACCGAGCCCTGCGCCCGGTACAATGCCACCAGCGTTTCCATCACACGCGGCTCAAGTGTTTCGGTGTCACCATCGGCATAGGCCAATTCGCGGGTAGGCGGGGAAACCCGCAATCCGCCGAGCGCAAACGGGACTGACTCAGCCAGATCAACCGGCAGACGCAACGCATCACCTTCGTCCAGCAGCGGTGCTGGAAGGTCATCCGATTGATTTGAAATGGACCCAAATCCGCGCGTCTTCACGCTGACCAATACCCTTGTTGCAAGCTCTGGTTATCGCCCAAGCTAGCCCGAGCGCAATGAAAAACCGCGATTGCTCCAGCAATCTGCACCTTTGGTCAGGACCAGATAAGTCGCGATCATCGGGAAATCATCGGGTCGCGGCCCTGTCAGTTAACGCCGAGTGCGCGCACTACGGTGGGGTCTTCCAGCTTCACGTCAGTGCTGCGGAAGGGCTGCCACCCGGTATGCGACCCAGCGGATGGCAGAAAACTTTCCCTTCGCCGCCTTGGCCTTCAATGGCCTTGGCGGCGAAGTTATGTTTGCGGGACTAACCTGGACCTGACCACGCGCGCAGTGCTTCGGGCTTGATCACTGTGATGCGGCCGTAACCGAGAGCGATTAGTCCGGCCTGCTCCCACGTTTTCAGCAAGGTATGGATCGTCATCCGCGAAAGCCCGCCCAGTTCGGCCAGGTCCTGCCGGGTCATCCGCAACTGCGGATCGGCTTGCGCCATGCCAGCCAACAGTTGGGCAACCCGGGGTCCTGCCGTGTCCCCACGTGCCGAGATCAGGCTTTCGAGCGAAACCTGCAACTGATCACCGAGCAGGCTCAGCAGGCTGCGCATCGTTTCAGGATGGCGTGAAAGCACAGCTTCAAACTGTGCGGCATCGACCCACCGTAGTTCGCTTGCTTCGGCCGCAACTGCGTCGATCACGCGGGGTGCCCGGCGCAGCACGGCCAGTTCACCCCAACTCTCGCCCGGACCGATCAACGATAAGGCGACGAATTTGCCGGATATGGCAAACTGACCAAGCCGGACCCGACCGCGCTCAATCAGCCAGCAACCCTGCGCAGGTTCACCGCGTAACTGGATGATTTGGCCAGCCGCATAGTGCCGCCGGATCGATCGTTCGAGGAATGGCGCCAGCTGCGTGCTGTCCAGCCCCGCCAACAATGAAGCGTGCAGTGGGTTGCGCGCAAATTGTAAGATATTGGACATTTCAAACAAGCCAATGCGCCTAAGCAGGGTCAAAGACAAGCGCGGGAGAGTGCGAAATGGTGCCGATTTCAACCTATGTGGTCCTGGCGATCTATCTGGGCTTTGGCCTGTTGGAGCTGTGGCGCAGCGATTTGTTCAAAAAGCGCGAGCAGACCCGCGACGATGCCGTGGTCGAAGTGGCCAGCACCGTAATCCTGCTGGGATTGACCCAACCGGCGATCGTCCTGCTGGTCACTTTCGGACTGGGCCTGGCTGCGCCGGAATGGCGCGACGCGCTGTCCGGGCTGAACGTCTTTGCTGCAATCGGCCTGTTCCTGGTGCTGGATGATATGACGCAGTACTGGCTGCACCGGGCTTCGCACTCAGTGCCCTGGCTCTACAACCTGCATCGTGCCCACCACAATGCCCGCTATATGAGCATCCGGCTCGTTTACCGAAACAACCTGTTTTACTACGCGATGATGCCGGGGATCTGGTTTTCGGCTGCACTGGTCTATCTTGGGCTTGGCTGGGTCTACGCTGGGTATATCGTCGTCAAACAACTGGTGATCATCGGCGCGCACAGCGACGTTGCGTGGGATCGGCCGTTGCTCAAGATCAAGTGGCTATTACCCGTGATGTGGCTGGTCGAGCGAACCATTTCGACCCCGGCGACGCATCATGCCCACCATGGACGCCACTATTCCGATCCGGCGGTTCATTATAAGGGCAACTTCGGAAACTTGCTGTTCTTCTGGGATGTGCTGTTCGGCACGGCCAAGATCACCCGGACCTATCCGCAAAGCTATGGCGTTGAAAATCTGCCCCCGGCGCACTTCGGGCAACAGCTGATCTGGCCGATTGTGCCCGAAAACAAAGTGATGGAGCCGGAGCCCGAACCTAATCCCGCCTGACCGGCATGGTGTAGTTCAGCCCCAGCCGTCCGCCATCGGGATAGATCGTCTGCCCGGTGATATAGCTGCTCTCGCCGCAAGCGAGGAATACCGCGACTGCCGCCACTTCGGCTGGCTCGCCGCAGCGGCCCAGCGGAGTGCGCGACAGGATCCGGTCTTCGGCGGCCTGATCATTCATGATCCCGGCCAACATCTCGGTCATGATCGAACCGGGGCCGATCGCGTTGACGCGGATGCCTTTGGGTGCAAGTGCCAATGCGGTTACATTGGTTAGCTGCTTTAATGCGCCTTTGGATAAAACATAAGGAATCTGGTTGGGGATCGCCAGAACGGCGTTGACCGAGCTCATGTTGACCACCGCGCTGCCCGGCCCCATCAGCCGTGCCGACTCCTGCGTGGCCCACAAAGCGGATTTGAGATTGATCGCAAGGACCCGGTCGAAGTCTTCTTCGGTCAGATCGTCCAGCTCGGCGGCGTGGGTTACCCCGGCGTTGTTGACCAGAATGTCGAGGGTGCCCCAGCGCTCGGCCACCCGGGCGAACAGTCGCGCGATCTCGGTCTTGCGGGAGACGTCGATCACCATGCCTTCCTGCCCGAGCTCGGCAGCGGTAGCTGCCAGCCGCTGCGCGTCGATATCGGCGAGCAGCAGTTCCGCTCCCTCGGCCACGAAGGCTGCGGCAATTGCCTTGCCGATCCCTTGCGCCGCGCCGGTGATGACGGCGCGCTTGCTGGATAGACGGGTGGTCATTGTGAGATCGCGGCCAAGGATTCAGCCGCGACGATCGCCTTTTCTGCGACCGGACGCATCACTGCATAGCCAGCGGCGTTGGGGTGGACCCCGTCCGGGCCGTACTCAGGCCGCAGTTCACCGTTCGGCCCGGCCAGCGGGGTGAAATAGTCGGCGTAGATCGCGCCACGCTCATCCGCGTAGCTCTTCAACCAAAGGTTAAGTCCGGCGATCCATGACGCGGGTCTATGCTGGGTGGCCCAGCCAAACTGGTCGGCCGGCGGAATGCTACCCAGGATCACCACGATCCCATTGGCCTGCGCCAAGGAGACCATCGCCCGAATCGCGTTCTTGTAGGCCTCGGGCGTGGTCGGCCCGGTGTTCCCGGCAATGTCGTTAGTGCCCACCATGATGTGGACCACTTTGGGCCGCAGTGAGACCACGTCCTGCCAAAACCGCACGAGCAGCTGCGGACTGGTCTGCCCGGAAATCCCGCGGCCGAGCCGGGTCTGACCAAACAGGCCGGGATCGAGCTGGACCCAGTTTTCGGTAATCGAATCGCCGATGAACACCACTTGCGGTGGGTTCGCCGGATCGACCTTGGCGTTGTCCGCGCGGTAGCGGCACAGCCAGGCCCAGTCGCTTTGCAGCACTTTTGGATCAAGCGCCCACAGCCCGTCGCGGCTGGCCGGGCAGGCGTTGTCCATCATCCCGGCGGGCGGATAGGCGTTCACCGGCTCAGCCGCCAAAGCCGGAGCGGCAAAGGCCAGCGCGAGCGCGGCAAGGAGCCACCTAATCAAGGATCCCGACCGCAGCGGCGGCGCGCTTGAACATGCCGATGATCGTCTGGACCTGCTCGGCGGTATGTTCCGCGCAGAGCGAACAGCGCAGCAGGGTCATGTTTGCAGGCGTCGCGGGCGGACGGGCCAGATTGACGTAGAGCCCTTCGTGCAGCAGCGCTTCCCACATCAAGGCGCCGCGCTCCAGATCGGGCATGATCACCGCGATGATCGCCGATTGCGGTTCTTCCGTGCCGAGCTTGAACCCGGCATCGCGCAGGCCCTTGTGCAGCACTTTGGAATTCTCCCACAGGTGCGCACGCTTGTTGCCGGCGTGCATCAACTTGCGGATCGAGGTCGCGGCGGTGTGGACAACGCTCGGCGGAAGCGAGGCGGTGAACACATAGGGGCGGCAGACCAACCGCATGATCTCAAACTTCGGGTGGTTGGACACACAGAAACCGCCGACCGTGCCGACCGACTTGCTGAAGGTGCCGATGACGAAATCAACATCGTCGAGGCAGCCCTGATCCTCGGCCACGCCGCGCCCGTTGGGGCCGATAAAGCCCATCGAATGCGCTTCATCGACCAGCACCATCGCGCCATGCTTTTTGGCGACGGCGATCATTTCCTTCAGCGGAGCGATGTCGCCCAGCATCGAATAGACGCCCTCCAGAATTACCAGTTTCCCGGCGCCTTCGGGAATCCGCCCAAGCCGCTTGTCCATTGCTTCGATGTCGTTGTGCTTGAACGGCACCACTTCAGCATCGCCCATTTTGCAGCCATCCCAGATCGAGGCGTGGCTATCGATATCGAGCACGATGTAATCGCCCTTGCCCGCGATGGTGCTGATGATCCCGAGGTTGGCCTGATAGCCGGTCGAGAACACCATGGCGTGATCCATGGCGTAGAATTCCTTCAGCGCATCCTCGACCAGTCGGTGTCCGGCAAAAGTGCCGTTGAGCACGCGGCTGCCGGTGGTGCCCGCGCCGAAATCGTCCAGCGCCTGCTTGCCCGCCTCGATCACATCGGGGTCAAAGGTCATCCCCATATAGTTGTAGGTGCCGAGCAGGATCGTCGGTTTGCCATTGCAGATCGCCTCGGTGGGAGAGAGGACCTGCTCCATCACCAGATTGAATGGATCGGTAAGGCCGGTTGAAAGCAGCGCGCGGCGCTGCTCGATCAAGGGGTCGAATTTGGAAAAGAGGTCGGTCATAGGCGCCTTCATCGTCCGTTTCTTAAGCCCCTCCCCGGCGGGGAGGGGTTGGGGTGGGGGATCCATGCCAAAGCCGAACCCCCACCCCACTGCGACTAGGTGGCAAAGCCACCAAGTCTCGTTGCCCCTCCCTGCTGGGTAGGGGCTAAGCTCAGCCCTGCAGCTTCACCACGGCATCGATCAGCTGGCCGTAGTTTTCGATCTCGGCCTGCTGGTTCATGCTGATGATGATGTCGAACGCGTCTTCGATCTCGGCGACGAAATCCATCACCGTCAGGCTGTCAAATTCCAGATCCCCGGCAAAGGTGCTGGCATCGGTTAGCTCGACACCCTTCTTGTTGAAGGGCGCGATCAGCTCGGCGATCTTTGCGGCAGTTGCGGCGCGGTCCATGGTACTCAATGCTCCCGAAGTGTCTGGCGGCGCTTTGGCCGATGAATGGGGCGGAAAATGGGCGAATGTCAGACAGGGGCCTTTTCGACCAGCCCCCGAACCGCCGCCATGAACGGCCCGATCGACACCGGCTTGGCCAGATAGCCCTCGGCGCCAGCGTCGCGGATCCGTTCTTCGTCGCCTTTGCCGGCATAGGCGGTGACCGCCAGAACCGGAATGGTCCGCAGCACCGGGTCCTTTTTGGCAGCTTCAATCAGGTCGAGGCCGGAGACATTGGGCAACTGGATATCCATGATGATCAGGTTGGGCACGAATTGCCGCGCGGCGTCCAGCGCCAGCAGGCCATCGGCGCAAGGCTCGATTGCATAGCCCTGACTGCGCAGCACGTCGCAGAACAGCTTGCGATTGAGGTCGTTGTCCTCGACAACAAGGATGCGCTTTGCCATGAGCGCAGCCCTACGCCGAACCCCGGAGCCTGACAATTCTTCGCGAGCCCAAATCCCCCGCTCCTGATCCCTTCGCCCTCGCGCTGGGTGCGCTCGGCTGGGTGCTGGGCGATGAGGCCCGGGCGGACCGGCTGCTGGCGCTGACCGGGCTGGGGCCCGATGATCTGCGGGCCGGGCTGGGTGATCCGGCGGTGCTGGGCGCAGTGCTTGAATTTCTGGGGCAGTATGAGCCCGACCTGGTGGCAGCGGCCGACCATATGGGGGTCGATCCGGCCGAACTGATGGCCGCACGAGAGAGGTTGTAGTTTCATGGGTAAGCCGCTGATCATCAGCGATTGTGACGAGGTGCTGCTGCACATGATCGTGCCGTTTGGCGAATGGCTGGAGGAAACCCAGCCGGTTTCGTTCAAGCTGATCGGCAACGATTTTTCCAAGGCGATCCGCGACAAGGCCACGGGTGAGCCGGTTCCGCCAGAAGAAATCTGGCGGCTGCTCGGCGGGTTCTTTGATGGCGAGATGCACCGCCAGACCCCGATTGCCGGGGCGATCAGCGCGATCAACACGCTGAAGGATCATGCCGACGTGGTGATCCTGACCAACCTGACCGATCGCCACAACGAACCCCGGCGCCAGCAATTGCTGGCCCACGGGATCGATGCGCGGGTGTTCACCAACCAGGGCCCCAAGGGTCCGGCGCTGCAGGCGATCATGGAAGAGTATCAGCCCAGCAAAGCGGTGTTCATCGATGACCTGGCTCAGCACCATGGGTCCGTAGCTGAAATGGTTCCTCACATCGATCGCCTTCACCTATGTGGTGAGCCGACACTGGCGCCGCATATCACCTGCGGGTTTGAGGCTGGCCACGCCCACGCCCGAATTGACACCTGGGAGCATGCCTTGCCCTGGCTGCTCTCGCGCATTCAGGAAGACTGACCATGAGCATTGACGCAAAACTCGCCGAACTGGGCATTGTCCTGCCCGAACCCGCTGCACCGGTCGCGGCCTATGTCCCGGTGGTCATCGCGGGCGGCCTCGCCCATGTTTCTGGGCAGGTTTCGATCGTGAATGGCCAGCTGCTCAAAGGGCGGCTGGGCGAGGACCTGAGCTTTGAGCAAGGCGTCGAAGGTGCGCGGGCTTGCGGCCTGATGATCCTGGCGCAGCTGCAGGCCGCACTCGGCTCGCTCGACCGTGTTGAGCGGGTGGTCAAGCTGGGCGTGTTCATCAATTCCGCTGCCGACTTCACCGATCAGCCCAAGGTTGCCAATGGCGCTTCCGAACTGATGGCGCAGGTGTTCGGCGATGCCGGGAAGCACGCCCGCAGCGCGGTTGGCGTGCCCTGCCTGCCGCTGGGCGTGGCGGTTGAAGTGGATGCAATCGTTGCTGTTCGGCCTGCTTGACCGCTGGCGTTCGCCGCCGCCAAAGTCGGCCAAAGTCAGCTGGCTGGGCACGGTTCACTATGCCCATCGCGGACTGCACCAGTCCGGCGTGGCCGAAAATTCCCTGACCGCGTTTCGCGATGCGATGGAGCGCGGCATGGGGATCGAATGCGACGTCCAGCGTTCCAGCGATGGTCAGGCGATGGTGTTCCACGATTTCGAGCTGGACCGGCTCACTGCCGAAACCGGTCCGGTTATCGAGCGCAGCAGCGCGGAGCTCGCCCGGATCGAATTATCGGGCAGCGGGGATCGGATCCCCACGCTCAAGCGGATGCTTGATGAGGTCGCCGGCCGAGTCCCGGTGCTGATCGAAATCAAGTCAAAGCGCGGCAGTTTCAAACATGTCGGCGCGCTGTGTCAGGCGGTCCGGCGAGTGCTGGAAGGCTATGCCGGTCCGCATGCGATCATGAGCTTCGATCCGCGGGTGTCGCGCTGGTTTGCCGATCGCTCGCCGCTGACCGTACGCGGGTTGGTGGTGACCGAGGAAAACAGCAAGACTCTGATCGGGATGGTCCGTCGCCGTCTGTCACTGTGGGCGGCGCGGCCTGACTTCCTCGCCTATGATATCCGCGACCTGCCCAGCCGCTTCGCTGCCGGACAACGTCAGCGTGGGCTGCCGGTCCTGACCTGGACCGTGCGCAGCGCCAAACATCAGGAGCGGGCAGCGGCCCACGCCGATGCGCCGATTGCCGAAGGCGCGGGCGTGGCGTGATCGAGGCGCGGATCGCTCCTTCGGTTGGCGATCTGCCCGCGCCGCAGTGGGATGCACTGACCGGCGGCAATCCGTTTATGAGCCATGCATTCCTGACTGCGCTTGAGGATTCAGGCTCAGTCGGACCGGGCACCGGCTGGTCATCTTCGCCAATTACGATTGCGGATGACGGCGGGCAGATTGTCGCTGCACTTCCGGCTTACCTCAAGGGTCACAGCCAGGGCGAATATGTCTTCGATCACGCCTGGGCCGATGCCTGGCACCGGGCGGGCGGTGCCTATTACCCCAAGTTGCAGATCGCAGCGCCCTTTACCCCGGCGACCGGCCCAAGGCTGCTACTGGCTGATAAGGCTCTGGCATTGCCCATGCTGCGCGCGGCCGAACAAGTTTGCGCGGATAACGGACTGTCATCGGCCCATGCGACCTTTATCGCGCCCGAACAGTTGCCGCTGTTTGAACGGGCCGGATGGCTGCTGCGCAGTGACATCCAGTTCCACTGGCACAACCGGGGCTATTCGTGTTTCGATGACTTTCTGGCCCAGCTCTCCTCGCGCAAACGCAAGGACCTGCGCAAGGAACGCGCCGCGGCGCAAGAGGGCCTTGAGATCCGCGTCCTGACCGGGGCCGAAATCGGCGAGGACGAATGGGACGCGTTCTGGGTGTTTTATCAGGATACGGGCGCGCGCAAATGGGGCCAGCCCTACCTGACGCGCGAGGCCTTCAGCCTTTTGGGCGAGCGGATGGGGGAGCGGATCGCGCTGATCCTGGCCTACCGTGGCGGACAGCCAATTGCGGGGGCGCTGAATTTCATTGGTCCGGATGCGCTTTATGGGCGCTATTGGGGAGCGGTCGAGGACAAGCCGTTCCTGCACTTTGAGCTGTGCTATTATCAGGCGATCGATCTGGCGATCACGCTGGGCCTATCGCGGGTCGAGGCCGGGGCGCAGGGCGGGCACAAGATGGCTCGCGGCTATGAACCAGTCCAGACCTGGTCCGCCCACTACATCGTCCATCCCGGGTTCCGTGAAGCTGTCACGGATTTTCTCGAGCGGGAGCGGGCGGGCATAGCGCAAGACCAGAACTATCTGGCGGCGCGAATGCCGTTCAAGAAGGGTGCTTCGTCTGCCTGACGGCCGGTGTTGCAAGCCAATCGCGGAGGCGATTGGCGCACCAGACAAATTACGCAGCGCGGCGGCTTGAGGCACTGAGCCACTCGCGGGCGCGGCGTTGGGCTTCGGCGACTTCGCGCGCGGTCATTTCGTCGGAAATGTCTGCGCGGCACATCGCGGCTTCAGCATGGCCAGCGACAGCGGCGAGATTGAACCATTTGTGCGCTTCGATCAGGTCGCAGTCCACGCCGTGACTGCCGGTCGAATAGGCGACGCCCAGATCATAGTAGGCGCTGGTATCGCCCTGTGCGGCAGCGGCGAGGCAGCTGGCGACCAGCAGGTCTTCGTGGCTCTCGTCGGTAATGACGACACCACCGGTAAATGGATCGGAAAGCTTGGCGGTGTTGATCCAGGCTGTGCTCATTTTACGTACCCCCTTGTGGCGAATGACTTGACCCGCCTTGCACCCCCAAAGTTGCGGATCATGGTCAACAAAAGGTTAACGCAGCGGCAGAATTCTCCTGAGCGAGTCAGAAAGCTGTCATGTGCATCATATTAAAGCGCCACCTGATTGCCGCTTGTGCGGGAATCTGCGGACCTCTATAGGCGCGCTCAAACCGGCGCCGGGAGGCCATCGGGAAGACCCGAAGCCGCAGGATTCCGCATCACCCGGCTGGTTTTGTTTGGAGAGTTTATGGCGACGATGCTCGGTGATGAAATCGATGTTCTGGCCAAGGCAAAGCGCGCCATCGCTGGCGACTATGCCCCCAGCGATGGTGAGCCCTATATGTGCGAAGCGCAGCTCGATTATTATCGGCGGCTGCTGCTCGAATGGAAAAAACTGATCCACGCAGCGGCGCAGGATACCCTGCAGTCGCTGCAGGATGGCCCGATCCGCGAACCCGATCTCAATGACCGGGCTTCAAGCGAAACCGACTGGGGGATAGAGCTGCGCACCCGCGACCGGCAGCGCAAGCTAATCACCAAGATCGAATCGGCCGTGCGCCGGATTGATGAAGGTGAATATGGCTATTGCGAAGTGACCGGTGAGCCGATTGGTCTGGGCCGGCTTTCGGCGCGTCCGATTGCGACCATGACGGTCGAAGCGCAAGAAGCCCATGAGCGCCGCGAAAAAATTTCCCGCGACGATTGAGCCGGTTAAGCTGCAAGGCCAGAACTTTCCGGCACGTTAACCGCTTTTTTGCCAGTCCGGTTGTAGTTTCGAGAAGAGTGCAATCCATACTGTTAGCCCGGGTCGCACGGAACTGATCGCAATCAGTGGAGCAATGAGGCAGCTATGAGCGACAACGATCATCGGCAAATCGGGCGCGACAGCTTGTTCGTGCTGGCCGACTTGCGGATCGACGGCATGGTCGGCGAGCAGCGGATTCGGGTCCGCAACCTGTCGGCAGGCGGGCTGATGGCCGAGGGTAGCTTTCCAGTCCAGCGCGGCCAGCAAATCTGGATTTCCCTGCGCAACATTGGCTGGGTCGAAGGCACCGTAGCCTGGCTACAAGACAACCGTTTTGGCATTGCGTTCCGCGAAGAAATCGATCCGCGGCTGGCGCGGGCGCCGATAGTGACTGGTGACAGCACCCCGCGCTATGTCCGTCCGCCGCTGGGCCAACACGACATCGGCGAGCTGCGGAAGATTTAGTTCCCGTGCTGGGAACTCTCCCAAATATCCGGTAGGGTCTGCGGTGCCATGTTGCGCCGACTTCTCCCCCTTACGCTTGCATTTGCCCTTGGCGGATGCTTCGGCGATGATGATCGTCCGGTACAGGTCGCGGTTATAGGTCCATCAGCGGCGGCCTTTGCCCCCGGACCAAGGCTCCCGGTCGCTGCCCAATTGTTTCGCGCCGCAACTGTCGAGGGACTGGTCGGCTTTGATGAGCAGGGCCGAGTCGCCCCGGCCTTGGCCGACCGCTGGATTGTCACCGACGATGGGCTCAGCTTCATCTTCCGCTTACGCGATGGGACATGGGCTGATGGCACAGCCATCACCGGGGAAAGCGCCCGCGATGCACTGCTAAAGGCATTTGCGCTTCAGCGCGATACGCCGCTTGGGCAGGATCTGGCAGTCATTGCCGAAGTGCGGGCGATGGCGGGCCGGGTGATCGAGATCCGACTGACCCGGCAACAGCCAGAATTGCTTCAGATTTTAGCGCAACCCGAGCTGGGGATGGCCAAAGGCGGGCGTGGTGCCGGGCCAATGAAACTGCGCCGCGAGAAAGATGCTGCCCTGCTGAGGCCAATCCCACCGGTCGATCGCGGGCTGCCGCAAGATGAGCGCTGGGCTGATCGGGCGCGGCGGCTCAACTTTGTCTCGCTCCCCGGCAAGCAGGCGATCGAACGGTTTCAGGCCGGTGATATCGATGTGGTGATGGGCGGAAGTTTGGCCGATTTTCCGCGGCTCGACGCGATGAGCGTGCCGCGCGGGGCGATCCGGCTTGACCCGGTTTCCGGCCTGTTCGGACTGGTCGCGGTGCACGAAGACGGGTTCCTGGCCAAGGCTGAAAACCGTGAGGCAATGGCGATGGCGATTGACCGGTCGGCATTGGCTGGCGCGCTTAATCTGGCGGGCTGGGTAACAACGACCCGCGTGGTCAATCCAGGCTTGCCTGGTGACAACGGGACGATTGGTGAACGATGGGCTGGACGCTCAATCGAAGAGCGGCGGGCCTTGGCTGCTTCACGCGTGGGTCAATGGAAGGCAGCGAACAGTGCAGCAGCAACACTGCGGATAGCGGTTCCCGCAGGCCCCGGCGGCGATCTGCTGTTCGCGCGGCTCGAAGCTGACTTCAAGTCGGTGGGCCTTGCCGCCCGGCGGGTACCGATCGAGGCAGACGCCGATCTTCGGCTGATCGATGCCGCCGCCAGCTATGCTGCGGCACCCTGGTTCTTCAATCGGCTCAGCTGCACCAGCCAGCCCGCCGGTTGTAGTCTGGCTGCAGATCGGATTGCGGCCGACGCGCTGCGGGAGCCGGACCCGATCAAGCGCGCTGAACTTTATTCGCAGGCGGAAGCGCAGCTGACCGTGGCAAACGGCTATATTCCGCTGGGCGTGCCGATCCGATGGTCACTGGTTGGCGGCTCGGTCACCGGGTTCGCCTCCAACCCGCTGGCGGTCCATCCCTTGATGTCGTTGGCGATGCTCCCCAGATAGAAGGTGCTGCACCGCCAGCAAAGGAGCTTGGGCATGGTTGATAAGGGCAATCTACGCGCGATGACCGCTGAACTGCCGCTTGGCACTGATCCCGCATCCGTCCGGCAACGGATTGAAGGGCTGGAGCGTCTGCTTGAAGGCATGATCGAAGTTCCGGGGTTGGGCCGCAAGGTCGGCCTGGATGCGCTGCTTGGGCTGGTCCCAGTTGCCGGAGACGCGATTGCCGCCGCGCTCGGCCTCTATCTGGTGTGGGAAGCACGCAATCTGGGCATGCCGCGCTGGCAGCTGTGGCGGATGGCGGGCAATGTTGGGGTGGATACCCTGATCGGTGCAGTACCGCTGGCAGGGGATCTGTTTGACTTCCTGTATCGGTCCAACACCCGCAACCTCAAGATCGTGTTGAAGCATCTCGACAAGCATCACCCGGCCACACGGATGATCGAGGGATAGCCGCACTGTTTTGCGTCTGACGCGGCGCCGATAAGGCATCCGCCATCTTCAAGAAAGAGTGGCGGCGGAAAGGATGTTCACACCAGCACTACGCGACTCGCCGGAATCCCGTCGTTTACGAGAAATTAACCTTTCTCTTTCATTGGTCATATGGTTAATGGCGATCAACACCCCTTACCGAAGGGTTGTTGGTCGCGAAAACGGGGCGAGAAGGGGACCAACCCATGCGCGTATTGTTGATCGAGGACGAGCCAACCACGGCTCGCGCTATCGAATTGATGCTGACGACCGAAGGCTTCAACGTCTATTCGACCGATCTGGGCGAAGAGGGCTTGGACCTCGGCAAGCTGTATGATTACGACATCATCCTGCTCGATCTCAACCTGCCGGATATGCACGGCTACGATGTGCTGAAGAAGCTGCGCGTCGCTAAGGTGCAGACCCCGGTGCTGATCCTGTCCGGCATTTCGGAAATGGATTCAAAGGTCCGCTCTTTTGGTTTCGGCGCCGATGACTATGTCACCAAGCCGTTCCACCGCGAAGAACTGGTCGCCCGGATTCATGCTGTTGTGCGCCGGTCAAAGGGCCATTCGCAGTCGGTCATCCGCACCGGAAAATTGGCGGTCAACCTTGATGCCAAGACGGTCGAAGTCGATTCTGCGCGGGTCCATCTGACCGGCAAGGAATATGCGATGCTCGAGCTGCTTTCGCTGCGCAAGGGCACCACGCTGACCAAGGAAATGTTCCTCAACCACCTATATGGCGGAATGGACGAACCTGAACTCAAGATCATCGACGTGTTCATCTGCAAGCTGCGCAAGAAACTGGCGCACGCCTGCGAAGGTGAAAACTACATCGAGACCGTCTGGGGCCGCGGCTATGTCCTGCGCGATCCGGGCGAGGAACAACAAGCTGCCTGATGGCTTGCACCTGAACCTGACATTCCCGAAGATCGTCACCAACAACGGCCCGCCTTTTCCGGCGGGCCGTTTTGGTTCGCATGGTATCAATGCAGGCCGATCACGCCGTAGGTAAACTGTCTTGCGCCGAACCTGGGCAAGCCATAGCGCAGTCAGTTTGTCCGACTGAAGTGGTTCGTTTCCAACTTGGGGACCTTCTCGCCGGCCCAAATGATCGTTTCAGTCATGGATCGGCGATCCTTCGCAACGGTATAGACCCGCGTTGAGATGGCCGTGCCATTTTTGCCCAGGGTCATCACCAATGTATTTGGTTCGGGCTGGCGCAGAGACACCGTGTCAATGAAGCTCATATTCCCGGTAATCGGAACCGCCACACCATCCGCCGCTGCGGTCGATTCCGCATGGCTGCTGGTTCCATCTGGGCCGACAATGTCTACCAGCGTCGTCCATTTCTGATCGTCCGAAACGCGGAAGACGATCGTTACGCGGCGCGGGCGTTCTTCCTCTGGAATGCGTGAGACATCGAGTGACCAGCTTCCGGTCAGCGGCATTTGCGCGGCCTCGGTGGCTTGAGCTGCCTGTTGGGGGGCAGCCTGATGCATCGAATTCGCCGACATCAGAAAAAGTCCGACTGCTGCGGCAGGCATTGCGATAAGCATGATTATTTTTCCTTTCAACTTGGGCTGCCCGGTGTTCGCGGGCTGCACCCCTGCCTCGGCTGTGGCGCTCCATGTTGAAAGATCGATATTTTTGTCCCAGATTTTTTGGGCGTCTAGAAGTCGAGCAAGTTCACGGCTGCTGCCGATGCCAGTTTTGCGGCGCGCATCGCGCAAGCGTTCGTTGATAGAGGTCTCTGACCGCCCCAGCCCAACGGCGATCGATTTGACCGTGTGCCCTGCCGCCAACAGGCGCAGAACCTCCACTTCCTTTTCGGAAAGGGTAGTAAAAGTGTTGGTTCGATATTCCATCGCGGACATGGCTTATGATCACCACAGCCATGGTGTTGCGTCTATCCCAATTTTTTTGTCCAGCTAGTTCAGAGGTGGATCGGACTGACTGGGCCTCACGCCGGAAGCAGCGCCAGCTCCGAGTTGACGATGTCTGCCCAGACGCTGTTGGAGCCTCGTCTTGACCCTTGCCGGACGGACTGCCAAACGCCCGCACCATGAGTGCCCACAAACCTGGTGACCCTACCACGATCAACCGCCTTTACGGCCGGGCCAAGGGTAAGCCTTTGCGGGCCGGACAGCAGGGGCTGGTCGATACCTTGTTGCCGCGCATTGCGATGCCGGACGAAGGCCCGATCACGGCTGAGGTGTTGTTTGGCGATGATCGCCCGATGCACTTTGAAATCGGGTTTGGCGGCGGCGAGCATATGGCCGCGCGCGCTGATATGTTGCCTGACCATGGCTTCATCGGGGCCGAACCGTTCCTCAACGGGGTCGCACAGGCGCTGACCCATGTTGATGGCGACAACGGCGCGCACACTCCCTTGGGCAATGTCCGGATCCACCATGGCGATGCGCTGGAGGTGCTGCGGCGGATCCCCGATGGTTCGCTCAGTTTTCTCTATCTCCTCCATCCCGATCCCTGGCCCAAGGCGCGGCATGCCAAGCGGCGGATGATGAATGATGGCCCGGTCGATCTGTTTGCCGCCAAACTGAAGCCCGGCGGTGAATTCCGGTTCGGCACTGATCATCCGGTCTATATCCGCCACGCGCTGATGGTCATGCGCCGCCACACCGACCAGTTCGATTGGCTGATCGAGGCCCCGCGCGATTTCCAGGTCCGCCCCGGCGGCTGGCCCGAAACCCGCTATGAAGCCAAAGCCCGCGCGGTTTACGGGCACGAGGTCTGGTATTTCAGGTATCGGCGGAAATAACCGCCGCCACCGCCAACAGCCGCTGTGCCTGATCCAGATGGAGCAGTTCGGCCATTTTGCCATCGACCCTTATCGCGCCCTTGCCCACGTTTTCGGGCAACGCGAAGGCGGCGACAACGGCTTTGGCCCAGCTGATCTGGTCGGCACTGGGTGAGAACACCGCGTTGACTGGCCCGATCTGATCTGGGTGGATCAGGCTCTTGCCATCGAACCCGAAATCGAGGCCCTGTTCAGCCTCGGCTCGGACGACCTCCAGATCCCGAAATTCGTTGCAGACTCCGTCGAGCACGATCAGGCCATGGGCCCGGGCTGCGGTGACGGCCATGGTCAGGATTGGCAGGAATGGTGTGCGTGCCGGGGTCAATCGGGCGTGCATTTCCTTGGAGAGATCATTGGTGCCGAGCACAAACCCAGCCAATCGGGTGTCAGCCCCGCAGGCCGCGATCTCGTGTAGCACGGGAACACAGGCGCAGGTTTCGATCATGATCCACAGCCGGGTATGCGGCGGGGCACCGGCCAGTGCAGCGTCATAGGCGCGCACCTCTTGCGCCGAGCTGACCTTGGGGACCAGCACCGCGTCGGGTCCGGCAGCGGCCAGTGCCGCCAGATCATCTGCACCCCACGGCGTTGTCATTCCGTTAGAGCGAACTACCAGTTCGCGCCGGCCAAACCCGCCTTCGTGCACGGCTGCAACTGCTGCTGCGCGCGCTGAGTCCTTATGCTCGGGGGCGACAGCGTCCTCCAGATCAAGGATCACCACATCGGCGAGCAGTTCGCGCGCTTTGGCCAGAGCCTTTGGGTTCGAGGCAGGCAGGAACAGGGCTGAGCGGCGCGGGCGGATGGGATCGGTCATACGGTCACCATCACCTGCCCCGGCGGCCAAAGCAAGCCGCCTGCCGCAGGATAATTTCGCTTCGGCGGCGCGACGTAGAACTTTCTCGCAGCGACCTGGCTGGAGCTCTATCGCGGACGTCGACAAATCCAGGAGTGCGACTCGCCATGGACTTCGACCCGGCCGCTTTGCTGCCCTTCATCGCGATCGGATTTGCCGCACAGTTGGTCGATGGCGCGCTCGGCATGGCCTTTGGAGTGATCGCCAACACGATGCTGGTCGGCGTGCTGGGGGTGCCGCCCGCGCTCGCATCGCAGCGGGTCAACGTGGTGCAGTGCTTTACCAGCGCGATCAGTGGGATCAGCCATCTGCTGCATCGCAATGTCGATCGCCGCTTGTTCACCCGGTTGTTGATTCCGGCCTTGGTCGGAGGTGTGGCCGGTGTCAGCCTGGTCACGTCGATCGACGGCAGTGTGATCAAGCCGTTCGTGCTGGCCTATCTGCTGGCAATTGGCCTCTATCTGCTGTGGCGCGGGGTCGGGCACGCCCGGGCACACAGTGAAGCAAGAACGGTCGCTCCGTTAGGCCTGATTGGCGGATTTCTCTCAGCAGTTGGTGGGGGCGGCTGGGGCCCTGTGGTCACGTCGAACCTGTTGATTCAGGGTGCCGAGCCGCGCAAGGTTGTTGGCACGGTCAGCACGGTCGAGTTTTTCCTGACCTTGACTGTTTCGGCGACCTTCATCTACCATCTTGGCTTTGCAGACCTGGCCGGCGCGACGCTTGGCCTGTTGATCGGCGGCATCGCGGGAGCGCCACTGGGGGCTTGGGCGGCCAAGCACATTCCGGCCAGACCGATGCTGGTTATGGTCGGCGTGGTCCTGACCCTTAGCAGCTGTTACGGGATTTACCGGGCGCTGATTTGACTTTAGCCCACTACCCCGGCAGCAGCCAGTACCGCCAGTGTCAGCACGTCAGGCGCAATCGCAGTCATTGGCGCGATCTGGACCGGCTTTTCCATCCCGATCAGCATCGGACCGATCGTGGCGTTCCCGGCCAGCTCGCGCAGCAATTTGGCGGAGATGTTGGCCGATTGCAGCCCGGGCATGACCAGCACATTGGCCGGGGCGGTCAGGCGGCTGAACGGATAGTTCTGCATCACTGTTGGGTTGAGCGCAGCGTCGGGGGCGAGTTCGCCTTCGTACTCGAAGCCGGGATTCTCGGCATCGAGGATCGCGACAGCCTCGCGGATTGGCTCCAGCCAGCGGCCCGGCGGGTTGCCGAAAGTTGAATAGGACAGGAACGCGACCCGCGGTGTATGGCCCAGCCGCCGCGCAACGGCAGCGGTTTCCTTGGCGATCCGCGCCAGATCCTCGGCGCCGGGGCGCTCGTTGACCGTCGTGTCGGCCAGAAACACCGTGTAGTTCTTGCCGATCATCAGATGGATACCGAACGGCAGCTGACCTTCCTTGGGATCAAGCACCTGACGCACCTCGCGCATGGTCTGGGCAAAGGTGCGGGTCATGCCGGTGACCATCGCATCGCCGATCCCCAGCTTGAGCAGCAGGGACGCGAAGACGTTGCGGTCCTGATTGACCATCCGCTTGACGTCGCGTTCGAGGAAGCCGCGCCGCTTGAGCCGTTCATAGAGCAGCTCGACCATCGCCGGGACATATTCGCTGATCGCCGAATTCTCGATCTGGAAACTGCCGGGATTGCCCACGCCCAGCTCGATCAATTTCGCGGTGACCTGATCGGTCCGCCCGACCAGCACCGGTTCACCATAACCAAAATCGCGGTACTGGATTGCCGCGCGCAGCACGATCTCGTTCTCCGCCTCGGCAAAGATCATCCGCTTGGGATTGGCTTTGACGGTTTCATAGACTTGCGTCAGCACCGAGGTTGTCGGGTTGAGCCGGGCCTTCAGGCTGGTGCGATAGGCGTCGAAATCCTCGATCGGCTTGCCCGCAACGCCGGTATCCATGGCTGCCTTGGCAACGGCCGAGGATACCACTTCCATCAGCCGCGGATCGAACGGGGCGGGGATGATATAGTCCGGCCCGAACTGGTACTTCTTGCCATAGGCGGCGGCGACTTCTTCGGGCACCTGCTCGCGCGCCAGTTCGGCGATCGCGCGGGCGGCGGCGATCTTCATTTCCTCGTTGATCGCGGTCGCCCGCACGTCGAGCGCGCCGCGGAAAATGAAGGGGAAGCCCAGCACGTTGTTGACCTGGTTGGGGTAGTCGCTGCGCCCGGTTGCGACAATTGCATCGGGCCGCACTGCCTTGGCATCAGGTGGGGTAATCTCGGGATCGGGATTGGCCATCGCAAAGATGATTGGCGCTGGGGCCATCTTCCTCACCCATTCGGGCTTCAAGGCGCCCGCAGCTGACAGGCCCAGGAAAATATCCGCGCCGTCCAGCGCGTCTTCCAGGCTGCGCGCGGCGGTGTCGATCGCGTGAGCGCTCTTCCACTGATCCATGCCGCCTTCGCGCCCGCGATAGATTACGCCGGAGCGGTCGCAGACCGTGACGTTATCATGCCGCACGCCCATCGATTTGATCAGCGCGGTACAGGCCAGCGCCGATGCCCCGGCGCCGTTGACCACCACTTTGACGTCCTTGAATTCGCGCCCGGTCAGGAAACAGGCGTTGAGCAGCCCGGCGGCGGCGATAATCGCAGTGCCGTGCTGGTCATCGTGCATCACCGGGATTTTCATCCGCTCGCGCAGCGCCTGCTCGATGATGAAGCATTCGGGGGCCTTGATGTCTTCCAGATTGATCCCGCCAAAGCTGGGTTCCATCATGGCGATGGCTTCGATCAGCGCGTCGGGATCTTCGCTGTTGAGCTCGATGTCGATTGAATCGACATCGGCAAAGCGCTTGAACAGCACCGCTTTGCCTTCCATCACCGGCTTGGAGGCCAGCGCGCCAAGGTTGCCCATGCCCAGAATTGCGGTCCCGTTAGAAATCACGGCAACGAGATTGCCCTTGGCGGTGTATTCATAGGCGTCGGCCGGATTGTCGGCGATCGCCTGAACCGGCACGGCCACACCTGGCGAATAGGCCAGGCTCAGGTCGCGCTGCGTCGCCATCGGCTTGCTGGCGATGATCTCAATTTTCCCGGGGCGAATGGTCTTGTGATAGAACAGCGCCTCGCGCTCGGTAAAACGGACGTTGGATTCGTCTGACACCCGGCAATCTCCTGAATTCGAGCCTGCCCTAACCCAAGCTTTCGCGGCGCGATAGGGGATAGATTGACGCTTCGGCCTCCCGAATCACGATCACAGGCGCTAGTCGTGCCCGATGCACGGCGCACCAGCCCCCAGTGGGACCACTCCGATGATGGTCCAATACCTCGCCTTGAAGGCCGAGGCGGGGGATTGCCTGCTGTTTTACCGGATGGGCGACTTCTTCGAACTGTTCTTCGACGATGCCCGCACAGCCGCGCAGGTGCTCGATATCGCGCTGACCAGCCGAGGCGAGCATCAAGGGGTGCCGATCCCGATGTGCGGAGTGCCGGTCCATTCCGCTGAGGGGTATCTGGCCCGCCTGATCAAGGCCGGGTGCCGGGTTGCCATTGCCGAGCAAGTTGAAACGCCAGAGGAAGCGAAGAAGCGCGGTGGATCGAAGGCGCTGGTTGCGCGTGACATCGTTCGCTTCGTCACCGCCGGGACCCTGACCGAAGAGGCGCTGCTTGAACCGCGCCGCGCCAATGTTCTGGCGGCAGTGTGTGACGTTCGCGGTACGATCGGCGTTGCTGCTTGCGATATTTCGACGGGCAGGATGGAATTGGAAGAGTGCGCAGTTGACCGGCTGGGCGCGGCGCTGGCGCGGCTGGGGGCGAGCGAAGTGGTTGCGCCAGAGGGCTGGGATGCAGCACCACTGGATGCGATCTCGCGTCCGGGCCGGGATTTCTCCAGCGATGGTGGTGATGCGCGGCTGAAGGCGGTTCACGGCGTTGCGACGCTCGACGGATTTGGCGGCTTCAGTCGCGCGATGCTGGCCGCGGCTGGCGGCCTGATCGCCTATCTCGACCATGCTGGACGTGGCAAGCTGCCGCTCCTGCTGCCGCCGGTGGCGCGCGATGGGGCAGCGCATCTGGCGATGGATGAGGCGACCCGGGCTAGTCTGGAAATTCTGGTTTCAAGCCAAGGCGGGCGGCGCGGAAGTCTGATCGAGGCGGTTGATCGCTGCGTCACCGGGGCGGGCGCACGGCAACTGGCCGATGATCTGTCCGCTCCGCTGACCGATGCTTCGGCGATCGAGGCGCGATTGGCATTGGTCCAATGGCTTCATGATGATGCCCTGCTGCGCGGTGATTTGCGCGCGGTGCTGCGGGCATTGCCCGATCTCGGGCGGGCGCTCGGCCGGGTGGTCGCGGGTCGCGGCAGCCCCCGCGATCTTGGGCAGTTGCGCGACGGCCTGATCGAGGCGCGGCGGGTCCACGATCACCTCATGGGCCGGGCGGATAGGCCTGCTTTGCTGGAGGCGCTACTGCCGCAACTCACCGGGCACGGCGCGCTGACCGATCTCTATGCCCGCGCACTGGTTCCTGCCCCGCCGACGACACGCGATCAGGGCGGCTACATTTCCGAGGGCTATGATCACGCGCTCGATGCCTTGCGGGAAACATCCGGTAATGCCCGCCGGGCGATCGCGGCGCTTGAGGCGAAGTACCGGGACGGCACTGGAATCGCTGCGCTCAAGATCCGGCACAACGGTGTGCTGGGCTATTTTGTCGAGGTTCCGGCCAAGCACGCCGATGCGCTAATGGCACCAGACAGCGGCTTTACCCACCGCCAGACCATGGCCGGAGCAGTGCGGTTCAATGCGCTGGCGCTGCATGAAGAAGCCAGCCGGATTGCCGAAGCGGGCGGACATGCGCTGGCGGCGGAAGAAGCGCATTTTGAGGAACTGGTCGGTCACGCGGTCAAAGCGCGTCATGCCATTGCCGCAACCGCCGAAGCCTTGGCGCGGCTCGACGTTGCGGCAGGGCAGGCCGAGCGCGCTGCCGAAAGCGGTTGGTGCCGCCCGCAAGTGGTCGAAGCCGCGGTGATTGAGATCGAGGGCGGGCGTCATCCGGTGGTCGAGGCCGCCTTGGCAGCCAAGGGTGAGCGATTTGTCGCCAACGATTGCCAGCTCTTGCCCGAAGACCGATTGTGGCTGGTGGGCGGCCCTAACATGGGCGGAAAGAGCACTTTCTTGCGCCAGAATGCGCTGATTGTGCTGCTGACGCAGGCAGGCGGATTTGTGCCTGCGAACCGCGCCACAGTAGGCCTGACTGACCGACTGTTCAGCCGGGTTGGCGCATCGGACAATCTGGCGCGCGGACGCTCCACGTTCATGGTCGAGATGGTTGAAACAGCGGCGATTCTGGCGCAGGCCACCGCGCGCAGCTTTGTCATTCTTGATGAAGTGGGACGTGGCACGTCAACTTATGATGGCTTGGCGCTGGCCTGGGCGGTGGCCGAAGCTGTGCATGGCACCAACCAATGCCGCTGTCTGTTCGCGACCCATTATCACGAGCTTGCCCGATTGGCAGACAGCTGCGATGCGCTGAGCTTGCACCATGTTCGCGCGCGCGAATGGCAGGGCGATCTGGTGTTGCTGCATGAACTGGCAAGCGGCCCGGCAGATCGATCCTATGGCCTTGCGGTAGCCAAGTTGGCCGGGGTGCCAGGGCCGGTCGTGGCGCGGGCCAAGGCCGTGCTGGAGCGACTGGAAAAAGGCCGCGCAGAGACTGGCGGACTGGCGGCAGGACTGGGCGATCTGCCGCTGTTCGCTGCCGCGATCGAGCAGCATGAAGAGGTGGTCGATACCTTGCGGGTCCGGCTTGATGCGCTTGATATCGACGCGCTTTCCCCGCGTGAAGCGCTTGACCTGCTGTATGAGCTAAAACGTGAGGCGGGGAAGCTTCCTTAACCGGCGCTGGTTAGAGTGCTGGGCATGTTCGGTTTGGGCCCAAGGATGAGCAAGGTTTTCGCCAGTCGCTGGAGGGCGATATTCTGGTCGATGGGGATTCTGCTGACGGCTTATTGCACGGTGCCAGCCGCGCAGCAGGTCCGCAGCCACGCCGACAAGGAAGTTACCGCAGCCAAGGCGCCGCACAAATCACCTTGGTCCAAGGACTGATCTGCGGCCATCTTGTGTGATCTCCGCCAAGGCGCGGTCGATTATCGGGTCTTTCATCCACCGCTGACTAGCGCGATCCTGCGCAGCCTGGCCGAGTTCCGCGCGGCGGGCAGGATCATCTGTCAGCGCCGTGATCGCTGCCGCCAAGGCTGCTGCATCGCCCGGCAGTGTTACCAACCCGCAGCCATCGACTTCGCTGTAAAGCCCGGTCCCCGGCTCTGTTGTCGCTACGACGGGGCGACCTGAGGCGAGCATATTGGTGAGTTTTGACGGGAGCACCAGATCGGCGGCGCCAGCAATCTGTGGCAGCAGGTGCAGGTCCGCCATGGTCAGCATTGCGCCCATCTTTTCTGCCGGTTGCAGATCGTGGAGCTGGATATTGCCAAGCCCCGCAGCGAGCCGTTCGAGCTCGGCCCGGTTTGGACCTTCGCCGCAAATTACAAAGCTGATGTCGGTGCGGTCCTGCAAAAGCCGTGCGGCCTCGACCAAAATTTCGATGCCCTGTTTACGGGCGATGTTGCCCGAATAGAGCGCAACTGTCTTGCCGGTCAGACCCCATGCGCTGCGAACCCGGGCGGCACCTGTCGGATCTGCGGCAAAGCGCGCGTCGGACCAGTTGCGCATTTCAAACACCCGGCCTGCAGCCACGCCCTTGGCAACCAGTTTGGCGCACATCTGCGGACTGATGGTTGAAACGAAATCGCCGCTCTTCAGAAACGCTCCCTCGACCCAGCGCGCCAAGCGCGCGGATAGGCGACCCTGATCCATCAATCCGGTGGCAAGGGCGGCTTCAACCTCAAAGTCCTGCACATGGATCCACATTTTTTGCGCCAGATAGCCGCGCAGCGATCCAGGCGGTGAAAATGCTTAGCAAGGCCGGAGCAATCGCGATCACCAGTTCGGGCCGCTCGCCCTTGCCGCGCAGAGCGGCACGCAAGGCGTGGGGCAGGGCTGACAAGGCGAAGCTGGCGAGGTGGATTACGCGTTTTATTCCGCTCGGCTGAGCCGGAACGTAGTGTGGGCACCGGGTGACTTCCACTCCACCTTCGCTGCTGGTCAGCCAGCCGCCTTTGGCAAATTCGGGATAGGTCTGCCATTGCGGATAGTACGGTTTACCCGCCAACACACGAACCTGCGCACCGCGCGCGACCAGCGCCTCAGCCAACCCCTGCGTATACGGCCCGATTCCGACGGGTTCAGGCGCATAGTTGAGCCCGACGATCAGGACTTGCCGCCCCTTCATCGGTCGAGCCACTTGCTAAGTGCGGCAAGCTGGCGGGATTGGTCGCGCACATCACCATGCGCCAGATCACGCAGCGAACGCAGCGCACGGGACGCTGCCCAACCGAGCCTTCCGCCTTCGTGTCCGGTCTGGCGGGTAACTGCGGCCTCGCCCGCAACCTGGCGGCGTCCGGCTATGCGCTGAGCCAATTTGGCGGGACCCGCCTTCAGGGTCGCTGCGGCCAAACCGGCGCTGGCGCGGCGGTCCAGCTCCTGCAGCAGCAAATCAGGCGCAGCGGCCAAAAGGTCTGCCGGTGCGGGCCCACCCCGATCGGCGGAAAAATCGATGGGCGCACCTGGCCGATAAAGCGCGGTCAGTTCCAGCAGTAGACGCGCTCCATCGCGCCAGCCCTGCGCCGCGGCCTCGGTCCAGAAGCGCGGCCACGCGATCGGAGCAGCGCGCAGCAGCAGGTCGATATCTGTCAAAACCAACGGCCCGCAATCGAGCCGATGGCTGTAAACCGCATGGACTATCAGGTGCGCCAGCAGGTCTTGCGGGTCGAGATACCGCAGACCATCGGCGGCGGTCAGTGCACGCCCGCGCGATCCCATCTCGTCCCCAGTTGGGCTGGCATGATCGAGCCGCCCATCGCGCTCCCACAACCGGTGATGCAGTTCAACCTGAGTGCCGCGCGGTGCGATCAGCGGGGGCATATGCTTGTCGAGCCGGACTACTTCATCAAGCGCCATCTCGCTGGCACCAGCCTGCCGATAGCCGGCTGCCAGCAAGGCTTCGAAAGCCGGAATGACCGTTTCCGGGCTAACCAGCAGGTCGATATCGCGCATTGGCCGTTGCGCGGCCTCGGGATAGGCAAAGGCGCTCAGCCAGGCGCCTTTCAAGGCGATTGGCTCAAATCCGCTGCGCTCCAGCAGGCCACATGTTTCGGCCAGCTCAGCCCGCTGCACCATGGCTCGCAATGCCCAGACACGGTGAGCAGCATGCCAGCCTTGGGCGACCGACGGCGGGATCGCCCGATTGTCGCGCTGCTGGGCGTGAAGCAGTGGCTCTAGCCGGTGGAGCGCTGCAATCCGGTCAAGCTCGGCCCAATCGGCAAGGCCTAGCGGGGCGAGATCAGGTTCTGCGCCAGTGCCGATCAGCTCCAACAGGACGCGCCGCAGCGCCGGACGGTCCATTGCCGCAGTGACACTCAGTTGGATTTTTTGGGAACCGTGAAGGTTCCCGTAATCCGCCCACCGCGCGGTGCGGCACCGGTGCTGTCGCCGCCTAGCGCTGGCGATCCGCCGCCGACCCGGCCATCAATCGTGGACAGTCCTGAATTCAGATCAATCGTCAGGCGGCCACCTGTCAGCCGGTCGCTTCCGCGCATTAGCACGACGTTTCCGGCCAGCGTGATCAACCGCCGGTCAAAATCATAGATCGCGACATCGCCTGAAGCGCTCTGATTGCCCTTGACGATCCGTACTCCGCCCACGGCATCAAGCCGGTGGATCTTGAAGCCACCACCTTCGGTGGAAAAGGCCATCGTCGCCCGGCCTGCCCGAACAGTCAAATCGGCCTGGCTGATCACCACATTGCCAGCCAGAACCGCGCGATTGGCCTTGCCCTGCAATTCGCCATGATCGGCCCCAAAACTGACCGGAGCGTCGCTGTTGTGTCCGCCGAAAACTTGCTGCGCGGCCGAGGGCGCCAAAGTAAGGATCGCTGCAGTGCCAAGCGCCATTCCGCCGAGCAGCGAACGCAGCGCAGTGGCTTTAAGGCTGCGAAGGGGGCGGGATTGGCTCATTTCGGGATCCTGAAATTCATTTGTTCAAACCGCATTTTGACATTCCCATCAAGCGTCAGGATGCGGTTATCAAGGTCAGCACTTAACCGTTCGGCACTGAATGTGCCAGCCGGAACCGCCCCGCTGACCCCGCCGCTTCCGGTAACCCTGCGGCCTCTGAGGTCAATCGAGACGTTCGCTGTTGTTATCCGGTACCCATCGGCTGCGGTAAAAATCACCGGGCCTGTGACATCTACGGTCTCGGTCGCATAGTTATAGCCGCCCCGCACCGCGGTCAGTTCGGCCGGACCGTCGGTCAACCGGATCCGGGCGGCCAGATTGTCCATCCAGACGATCGGCTCTTGCGCCGATACCTGCACTGCGCTTCCGGCTGTAAGCGTAAAGGGCCGGCCATCCTTGTCCTCGCCGCGGTACATTGCGTTGTTCACTCGCAGGCGTTCATTGGTGACCGCCACCTTGTTCCGGTCGAGCAGGAACGACAGTTCGCCGCCACTGAACAAAGGCCCGATGATCATCGCGGCGGCAACCACGCCAACCAGTCCCGGCAGCCAGACAGCCAGAATTCGGACCTTGCGATCATGCGAACCGCCCGGAGCGGCCCAGTGGCGACGTTTGTCACGGATGATATCGGCGGACTGGGTCATCGCAGGGTTTATCAGGCCTCGTGGCTGAACAGGTCCTTTTCAGCCCAACCGGCCAGATCAAGCCGGGCGCGATAGGGCAGGAAATCGAACGCGGCCTGCGCCAGCTCGGTCCGGTGTTCACGCTCCAGCCGTTCGGCCAGGATGGTTCGCATCGCGTGGAGATAGCGCACATCGGACGCGGCATATTCGCGCTGCGCTTCAGAAAGGTCGGCCCCGCCCCAGTCGCTTGACTGCTGCTGCTTCGAGATTTCCTTGCCCAGCAGTTCGCGGACCAGATCCTTCAGCCCGTGACGGTCGGTATAGGTGCGGACCAGCTTGCTGGCGATCTTGGTGCAGAACACCGGGGCTGCAACCACGCCCAGATAATGTTCGATCGCGGCCAGATCGAACCGTGCGAAATGGTACAGCTTGATCCGCGCCGGATCGGCCAGCACCGCCTTCAGGTTGGGCGCGGCAAAGCTTGAGCCGGGCGAAAACCGCACCAGATGCTCGTCCGGTCCCCGTCTGATATCTGGGACCAGACACAACCGGTCGCGCGGGGTAATCAACCCCATCGTTTCGGTGTCGACCGCAACCGGGCCGGGTCCCAGCGCGTCGGCGGGGAGATCTTCTTCGTGGAGATAGACTGCCATAGACCAAGGTGCTTAGGCTTTCCGGCGCGGAGAGGAAAGCCCGCAATGGAGGGCAAGGAAAAGTGACCCAATCCGATGCTATTCCTGCAAGCTGGCGCGCCGCGCTAGAGCCGGTGCTGGCCAGTGCCAAATCGCGCGCGCTGGGCGGGTTCCTCAAGGCTGAAGAAGCCGCGGGCAAGGCGATCTATCCACCGCGTGGGAGCCGTCTGGCCGCACTGGCACTAACTCCGCTTGATGCAGTCAAGGTCGTGATTCTGGGGCAGGATCCCTATCACGGGCCGGGACAGGCGCATGGCCTCAGCTTTTCGGTTGAACCGGGGGTCAAGGTTCCGCCCAGCTTGAACAACATTTACAAAGAACTCGCCGCCGATCTTGGATTGCCGGTGCCCGCCCATGGTGATCTGCGCAGTTGGGCACGGCAGGGTGTCCTGCTGCTCAACGCTGCGCTGACGGTGGAGGATGGAAAGCCCACTTCGCACCAGGGCAAGGGTTGGGAAGAAATCACTGACGCTGTAGTTGCTGCAGTCGCGGCCAAAACTGAACCGTGTGTATTCCTGCTGTGGGGCAATCACGCCCGCAAGAAAGCGGCCAAGATCACCGGGCTCGGCAAGGGCAGCCACCATCTGGTCCTGATCGCGCCGCATCCTAGCCCCCTATCAGCCTATGCGGGCTGGTTTGGCAGCAAGCATTTTAGCCAGACCAATGCCTTTTTAGAAGCGCGCGGACGCGATGCAATTGACTGGCGGTTGTGACGTGAGGCGGCGGTTTGAACGTGCGCCAAAGCAGGGCGCGCGCGAAATATCGCAACAAGGAAACGCGGGATGGTGACAAGGCTGAATTACCTGTCTAACCGCTTCCGCGTGATCCCAATTGAGGAACCGATGTCCGCTCAACTGTCCGCTGCTCAAGCCACCACGCTTCCGCTCGAACCCCAGAAACTGATCCGCGCGCTGAGCGCATTCAAGGATCCGCGCCCGGTGCGCAGCGGACTGGAACTTGCCATTACGCTGGTGCCGTTCATGGCCTTGGTCACCTTGATGCTGTTCGCGGTACAGGCCGACAATCTCTATGCGTTGATGCTGACTCCGTTGGCGGGTTTGTTCCTGCTGCGGCTGTTCATCATCCAGCACGATTGCGGCCATGGCGCGTTTTTTGCCAATCGCAGCGGGAATGATTGGCTCGGCCGCGCGCTGGGTGTGCTGACTTTCACGCCCTATGATTGCTGGCGCCGTTCGCATGCGCTGCATCACGCCACCACCGGCAATCTGGATAACCGCGGGTCGGGCGATATCGACACGCTGACCGTGCGGGAGTTTTTTGCCCGCAGCCCGTTCCAGCGGTTTTTCTATCGGTTCTACCGCAACCCTGTGGTCCTGCTGGGGCTGGGCCCGGCCTATCAGTTTCTGCTGCGGCACCGCCTGCCGGTCGGGCTGTTCAAGGACAGTCTGCGCTATTGGGTCAGCGCGATGGGGACGAACGCGGGGATCGCGCTGATCCTGTTCGGCCTGATCTATCAGTTCGGCTTCACAACCCTGATGCTGGTGTTCCTGCCGGTCCTGCTGATTGCGGCAACACTGGGCGTGTGGCTATTTTATATCCAGCATCAGTTTGAGAATGCCCATTGGGATAGCGCGCAGAACTGGGCATTCCACGATGCAGCGCTGATGGGCAGTTCGCATTTGGCGCTTCCAGCAGTCTTGCGCTGGTTTTCCGGCAATATCGGGATCCATCACATCCACCACTTGTCGAGCCGGATTCCATTCTACCGCCTGCCCGAAGCACTGCGGGCGTTGCCCAATCTTGAGGATTTGAACCGGGTTTCGGCGCTGCAAGCCTTCGCTTCGCTGCGGCTTGCGTTGTGGGATGAAGACCAGCGGCGGCTGATCACCTTCCGCGAAGCAAAACGGGCGATGGTCTGACCTTTGCGGTGTAGACGCAGGGCTGTGAACGCGGCAAGGTAAGCCATGGCCTTTGAACTCCCCCTGACCGAAACCGCGACGCTGTTGCAGCAAAGCGTCCAGCGTTACCTGACTGATCATCCAAAGCCGGACTGGTCCGGCCTTGCCGAACTGGGCCTTTGCGCTGTCGGAATTCCCGAGGATGCAGGCGGGATCGGCGGCGGCGCGACCGAACGCGCGGTGATCCTGGCCGAGCTGGGACCGGCTCTCGCTGGAGCCGACTGGCTTGCGCATCACCTCGGCGCCAGCCTGCTTGCAAGGCTCGCTCCCGATCACGGCCTGCTTGGCGCACTGGCGGCGGGTGAGGTGCGGATCGCGCTGGTCCTTGGCGGCAGCGGCGAAGTGCCGCTGGTCGCAGGCGCTGCTGATGCTGACTGGCTGCTGCTGGCGGGCCAGACGCAGACCTTGCTGGTCGCTGCAAACGCTCCGGGTCTGTCGCGTCGCCGCCGCGCGATGATGGATGGCAGCACCGCTGCGGACCTCTCGATCGGCGCGGAGGTCGAAGCCGATACCGTGCTGGCCGAAGATGTCGATGCCGCCGCTGCCCTGGCTTGGGCCAGCGATGCCCAGAACGCCGCGCGCTGCGCCGAGGCGGCCGGGCTGATGGCGCGGATGCTGGCCGATACCGCCGCCTACCTTCAGCAGCGCAAGCAGTTCGGCGTGCCGATCGCCAGCTTCCAGGTCCTGCGCCACCGCCTCGCCGATATGCAGATGGCCGCGCTTAAGGCCGAAGGGCTGGCCGAGCGTGCGGTGCTGCGCGAAGGCACCGATGGTTGGGGCCATGCAGTCAGCGCTGCGGTAGTCGAAACCATCGATGCGGTGCGGCTGGTCGGCGAAGGCGCAGTCCAGCTCCACGGCGGGATGGGCGTGACCGAGGAACTGGCGCTTGGCGGCCAGTTCAAGCGCGGCCTCGCGATTGCGGCGATGCTGGGTTCAAAGAGCCAGCACCTCGCCCGCCACGCGCAGCCCGCTTAAACCAGCACTGCCCGTGCGATCAGATCGCGCTGGATCTCGTTTGATCCGGCATAGATCGTCGCCGCCCGCCCGTTGAGATAGCGCGGCAGCGCGGTCGCCAAAAGGTCAGGGCTCTGCCCATCGGCAATCGCCCAGCCGGCGGGCCCCGCAATCTCGCAGGCCAGCACATCGATCCGCTGCGCCGATTCGGTGCCCTGCACCTTCAGGACCGAGGCATAGAGTGCCGCCTTGGCATTCTCCCCGGCTTCGATCGCGGCGATCGACTTCAGCTCCAGCGCCTCCAGCGCTTCCAGCGTCACCGCCTCGCGCCGCAGCCGTTCCTGCAGCACCGGATCGTCCAATGCTTCCTCTTCCAGCTTGGCGAGGTGCGCGAATAGGCCGGGGGCATAGCGCCCGCCGCGCTCAAACGTCAGGAGGTACTTGGCGACCGACCAGCCGTCGTTTTCTTCGCCCAACCGGTTGGAAATCGGTACGCGGACATTGTCGAAAAACACCTGATTGAGCTCGTGCTCACCGGCCAGCGAAATGATCGGGTCAACTTTCAGCCCTGGGGTCGCCATATCGATCAGCAGGAACGAGATCCCGGCCTGTGGCTTGCCTTCTGATGAGGTGCGGACCAGCGCGAACATCCAGTTGGCGAAATGGGCGTGGGTAGTCCAGATCTTGGAGCCGTTGAGGGCATAGTGATCGCCGTCCCGCTCGGCCTTGAGCTTCAAGGATGCGAGGTCCGAACCCGAACCTGGCTCCGAAAAGCCCTGACACCAGTAATGCTCGCCCGACAGGATCCTTGGCAGGAAGAACGCCTTCTGCTCGTCAGAGCCATAATGCATCAGCACTGGCGCAACCATTTTCAGCCCCTGCGGCAACAGGCTCGGCGCGCCAGCTCGCGCCGATTCGGCCGCAAAGATGTACTTTTGCATCGGGCTCCAGCCGGTCCCGCCATATTCCACCGGCCAGTCCATCGCCCCCCAGCCCTTGGCGGTCAGGATTTTCTGCCAGGGGATCGAATGATCGGGATGCGAAAACACCGAAGTCGCCCGCCGCCCGGCGTGGGCGAGTTCCGGGGTCAGGCTCTCTGCCAGAAAGGAGCGCACTTCGGCGCGGAAAGCGGAAAGAGGCTCGGTTTCGGTCATGAAACAGACCATGCCGTTTCACTCACGCTTGGCAAGTGTTTCTAGCAAGGCCCCGGCCAGTCGTTCCCCAAAGTCAGGCCCCTGCTCCGGGTACAAATACGGCTCGATCAGTTCTGCCTCGATCACGGCCAGTTGCCCGCTCTCCAACCGGACCATGTCGATCCGCGCATAGAGCGGCGGCTGGGTGAAGGGCAGCATGGCCATCACCGCCTCAGCCGCCGCACGGTCGGCGGGGGCGGGGTTCAGCGGCACTTCGGTTCCGCCATAGAGCGACTGGATCCGGTAGTCGCCCTGCGCCGCGCGCTTGATCAGCGCGTGGCTGAGCTGGCCGCTGACGAAAATGAAACTCAGCTCGCCCTCGCTCTGGATCGCAGGCAGGAACGGCTGGATCATCGCGGGCTGATCCATGCGCCAGTCGGCGGGAGGCGGCGAAGCCAGCGTAAAGCTGTCCTGCCCGATCGCGCCCGCGCCGATGCGGCGTTTGACGACCACGCGGTCGGTACCGAAGCGGGTGAAGGCGGCGGTCACGTCGGCCGCATTTGGTGCCTCGGGCCACAACGTCGGGATTGAGGGCGCGCCGCGTTCTTCCAGTTCCTTGAGGTACAGTTTGTCGGCGTTCCAGCGGATCACTGCCACCGGATTGAAGACCCGCACCCCGGCGGCTTCCAACGCGTCAAGTCGGCCCAGGAATTCATCCTTGGCCTCGGTATAGTCCCACGGCGTGCCGAGGTAGGCGATGTCAAAAAGGGCCAACTGCTCCAGCGGCGCGCGCCAATCGATCGCAGTCAGCTCGGCCCTGCCAGCTAGGCCTGCGTTCAGTGCATCGAACAGAAGGTCATGCTCAAACGCATCGGCGCGGCGTTGGGGGGAACCGGGCAGGGTCGTGGGGCAGGCGAGGAAGGCGATCTTGGACAAGGACAAACTTTCGTTGCGGGCTTGCTACTGCGTCCCATCTAGCGGCTCGGCAGACAAGTCTTATCTCTTGTAGGTAAGCAGGCCCCACGGCTGCTCTAGGATAGACCCGATGATCGAACTTCGCCCCTTTGCCAGTATCGGCGCCGCCAACCACGGCTGGCTCGATGCCCACCACCATTTTTCCTTCGCCAATTATCACGATCCGGCCCGAACCCAATGGGGTGCCTTGCGGGTCTGGAATGACGATGCGATCGCCGCGCAAAGCGGCTTTCCGCCGCATGGCCATCAGGACATGGAGATCATTACCTATGTGCGTAGCGGGGCAATCAGCCACCGGGACAGTCTTGGCAATGCGGGCCGAACCGAAGCGGGCGATGTTCAGGTGATGAGCGCCGGGACTGGCATCCAGCATTCTGAATTCAATCTGGAAGATCAGGAAACCACGCTGTTCCAGATCTGGATCCTACCCGATAGCCGGGGCCATGCGCCTAGCTGGGGCGCGCGGCCGTTCCCCAAAGACAGCCGAGAGGGCAAATTTGTGGTGCTCGCTTCAGGGCTGGCGGGTGATGGCGATGCCTTGCCGATCCATGCCCAGGCGCGGGGCGCGGGCGCTTTCGTGAAAGCTGGTGAGACGGTGCGCTATGAAACCAGCGCGACCCGCCACCTCTATCTTGTCCCCGCCACTGGCCGGGTCCGGATCGGCGCAGTGGAAGCCGCAGCCCGCGACGGGGTGGCAATCACGGGGGAAGCGGGGGTCGAAATTGCGGCGCTGGAGGACAGCGAACTGGTGCTGGTCGATACTGGTTAACGTGGCAGCTCGCTGACTCCCATCAGCATCTCGTCAACCGCGCGGGCGGCCTGGCGGCCTTCGCGGATCGCCCATACGACCAGGCTCTGCCCGCGCCGCATATCGCCGCAGGCAAAGATCTGCGGGTCGCTGGTGCGGTAGTTGCTGACGTTGGCGGCAACATTACCGCGCGGGTCAAGCTCAACCCCGGCCTGATCGAGCAGGCCCTGTTTCTTGGGGCCGACGAAGCCCATCGCCAGCAGGATCAGATCGGCCTTCAGGACAAATTCGCTGCCTGCGACCTCCTGCATCTTGCCCGCAGCCCATTCGACCCGAATGCATTCAAGTCCGGTCACTTTGCCATCCTGGCCCAGAACCCGCTTGGCATTGATCGCCCAATCGCGCGCGGCGCCTTCTTCGTGGCTGGTCGAGGTGCGCAGCTTAAGCGGCCAATCGGGCCAGGTCAGCGCCTTGTCCTCGTGCTCGGGCGGTTTGGGCATGATTTCGATCTGGGTCACCGATGCAGCGCCCTGACGGTTGGAGGTGCCAACGCAGTCGCTGCCGGTATCTCCGCCACCAATCACGATCACGTGCTTGTCCGTGGCGAACAGCGACCCGCGCGGGGCAGCGCGAAGCTCGTCGTCACCGGCATTGCGCTTATTCTGCTGGGTCAGGAATTCCATCGCCAGCCGCACACCGGCCATCTCGGCACCCGGAATGGTCAACTGGCGTGGGTCTTCGGCACCGCCCGAAAGGACGATTGCGTCAAAGTTCTCACGCAGCGAATCGACCGAAACGTGGACCCCAACCTCGGTGCTTTCCTTCAGCACCACGCCTTCGGCCTGCATCTGCATCAGGCGGCGGCTGATCTGGTCTTTCTCCATCTTGAAGTCCGGAATGCCATAGCGCATCAACCCGCCCAGCCGGTCGCTCTTTTCAAACAGCGTCACTGAATGGCCCGCGCGGGCGAGCTGCTGGGAACAGGCCATCCCGGCCGGGCCAGAGCCGACCACGGCAACGGTTTTACCAGACCGCTTGGCGGCAACCTGCGGAACGATCCAGCCCTCCTGCCAGCCGCGATCAACGATCGCGCATTCGATCGATTTAATCGTCACCGGCTGGTCCGTAATGTTCAGCGTGCAGCTCGCCTCGCACGGCGCCGGGCAGATCCGCCCGGTGAATTCCGGGAAATTGTTGGTCGAATGCAGCACTTCCAGCGCGGCCTGCCAGTCCCCTTCGTAGACCAGA
>Ga0209480_10000226_pt1 | contig 49459 bp, 39 predicted proteins | sample JI61114C2DNA_FD_187501 | JGI IMG/M metagenome (GOLD analysis project Ga0209480, IMG submission 187501) | Wastewater effluent complex algal communities from Wisconsin, to seasonally profile nutrient transformation and Carbon sequestration -... | ecosystem: Engineered > WWTP > Effluent > Algae...
TCTGACTTGAAGCAGCAAGAAATATCGAGCCTACGCAATAGGCAGTCAGACGATAGTAATTAGACCACCGCAGAGCAATCTGGGTGGTCTTTTTGTTTGCGCTTAACACTGCCTCACTATAGCTAAATTAGAGTCCTTACTTTGCAGAGGCCTTCACTGAATTACCGATCCTTCTCGACAAAGTAGCAGGAAGTGCCATCATCCATTTCTTTTCATGACTCATTTTTGCTAGGAAAATGAGTCATGAAAAGAAATGGAAAAGTTATGGCAAAAAAGTTGCCCATTTGCCTATGAACTAATAAATGACGCGAAATAAAAAACACCCCAAGTGAATTAGGGTGTTTTTATAAGTAAACGATAAAAAAAGTGCCGGTGGAGGCGCCCTCATGACAGATAGTCTAAACGAGGCAGCAAGCCAACCGCCGGCTAATTTTTAGAATACCCAAAGCACTTGGGTGCCTAAACCTTTTTCAAGCCAAAATCAAAGATTTTATTTGCCACTCTTAGCAGGAGTGCCTTTAGCCGGTTCGGCTTTAGGTTCCGTTTTAGTTTCAGCTTTGGTTTCGACTTTTGTTTCGGCTTTGGTCTCGGATTTAGTTTCGGATTTTGCCTTAGGGTCAGCTTTAGTCTCAGGCTTAGCTTCTGTCTTCGTATCCGCTTTAGTATCTACTTTTGCTTCCGCCTTAGCAGGTGCAGCACTGTCTTTCTTCACTTCAGTGTCTTTCTTCACTTCGGTTTCTTTCTTCACTTCGGTTTCTTTAGAGGCGCCTTCTTTGACAGCCTCACCGTCTTTAGCAGCGCCATCTTTAGCAGTGCCATCCTTCGCAGTGCCATCCTTGCCAGCTTCACCATCTTTAGCAGCATCACCTTCAGGCTCGGCTGTAGTAGCGGCTGGATCAACTTTTATGGTGCTGGCATGTGGATCATATTTCAGTGCTTCTTCAACTGCTGAAGCCGAAATGGAGCCATCATCAGCAACCAAGCGCGGATCGATTTTTACGCCAGCGAGTTTTTCAGAGAATGACTGGGCACCATCAAAGACTGGAGGAATAACGATCAGGCCTTTGGTATCGATATAACCTTGGCGAGCGTTGGCAACACCAACCAGAGCCAATCCTTCAGAGAAGTCTTCAGCATAAGTGAATCTTCTCTTGATAACAGTCTTGCCCTTCTTGTTCATGAAGCCATACTTACCGCGCTTCAAACTCAAGCCAAGCTCATCGTGAAAGAAATTGCGCGACTGCAGAGCGTCACTCATAGACATAGTGCCGATCGTATCTAAGATGACAAAGTCAGAACCGAAGTAGCATTCAGCAACCCGGTCATGGAACTGCTTAGCTTGGTCATACTTAAAATCAATGATGACTTTGCCAGTAGGATCAACATAACCCCATTTGCCCATTTTGCTTACGGCGGCAAGGCCTTCCGAAAACGGTCCAACAGCATCATAGGCAGGGCCAACCTTGGTATTGCCAGCTCTATCGATGAAGCCCCATTTATTTCCCTCTTTGAAAGAGCAGTAAATTATGGTGTTAGGCTCAAGAGGTCTATTAGCTTCACCGCACTCACCGATAGCCTCAAAGGCAGCAGGGCACGTTGGAGCACCGGTCTTATCTATCAGGCCCCATTTACCACCAAATGTTTTGACAGCCGCTAAGCCCTTGGAAAACCGGGTTACTTCTTCATACTGCCGTTCAATAATGAACTTGCCGGTGTTGTCAATGAAACCCCAGCGTGATGAAAGGTCAGCTGCAGCCAGGCCATCAGAGAAAGGCAAGACTCGGCGGAACTGCGGTTTGATTACAAATTTACCTGTGTGGTCAATGAAGCCCCACTTTGGTCCTAACTCGATAGGCGCTTGAGAAACCTCTTCTTTCTTGCCGCACGCTCCCAGTGACATCACTAGCATTAGCGAAGTAATAATGTGTCTAGCCTTAGAGTGCTTAAAATTTCGCGACATCTTGAGTATTCTTTCTTCCTATTAGAGCAACCATACAAATAATAAGCTGTCTTCGCTACTATTGTCCAAGATCCTAAAAGATCTGCACCATTTACAGTGCAGAGTCTTTTCTGCTTGTGTTTTGTATGATGTGTTACTACCTCAGAGAGATACTACAAAAGATATAAATGGCTAACTACTTACTTGAAATTGGCGTAGAAGAGCTGCCAGCAGGCTTTGTTCCTGAGGCTGAGGAAAGACTTAGAGAACTACTCCGAGCCAACCTCACTGAAGCCAATATTGCTTTCAAGCAAATTCGCTCTTATTCAACACCACGAAGGCTTACCGCCGTTGTTGAAGAGATTGCCGCAGTGCAGACAACAACTGAAAAGAAAGTAAAAGGGCCAGCGGTCAAAAGTAGTTTTGATGCCAACAACAAGCCCACTCCTCAAGCCGAAGGCTTCGCCAAGAAGCACGGTTTGACAGCTGCTGAGCTTCTGCGCGAAGAAGTTGGTGGAATTGAATATTTACATGCTCTAGTTGTAAACAGCGGCAAAGCAACCCAAGAAGTGTTGCCTGAGATAGTAAACAAAGTAATTGGCCAAATTTCTGGCGAGCGCTTAATGCGCTGGGGCGAGTGTGAAGTTAAATTCTCGCGGCCGCTTAGATGGCTAGTCTCTCTGCTCGACGACAAACTTGTTGATATCACCGTGGCCAATTTCAAGAGCGGCCGCTTGACAAGAGGCCACCGCATTTTACATCCAGGTGAAATCTCCATAGCCCACGCCGACAAATACGAGGAAACTCTGAAAGAGGCCTTTGTTATTGTTGATCCGGCCAAGCGCCGCCAAATGGTTGAGTCGCAGGTCAGTGCCAGAGCTGATGAACTCGGTGGAACTGCACCACAATTGAAATCAGGCCTGCTTGACGAAGTTGTCAACTTGACCGAATGGCCCACCGCACTTGTTGGTCAATTCGAGGATGGCTATCTCACCCTGCCAGCCACATTGATTGAAACAATCATGATTCACCACCAACGTTATTTCCCTGTAGAAGCAAAAGAGCAGAAGGATTTATCAAATCGTACGCTCTTGCCTTACTTCATCACCATCACTAATAACGATAGAAAAGAAGCGGCACCGCACATCAAGCAGGGCAACGAGCGCGTCTTGAGAGCCCGTCTAGCGGACGGCAAGTTCTTCTTCTTTGACGATAGCAAAGCAAAACTTGAAGACCGTCTGCCAGCCCTAGCAAAATTGACCTACCAAGAAGGCCTGGGAAGCTACGGCGACAAAACTGACAGACTGAGCCAATTAGCAACAGTTCTGACAAACAGCGAACCAGCCAGCAGTGTTCTTTCTAATCACGAAAAAGCAAACTTAGTGAGAACCTGCGAATTGATGAAACTCGATTTAGTCAGCAATCTCGTGCGCGAGCTACCCGAATTACAAGGGTACGTTGGCAGCTGGTATGCAAAGCGTGAAGGCGAGCCAGAAGAAGTGGTGCAGGCAATTCTCTCTCATTACGCTCCTCGCACCAGCAATGATGCCATCCCTCAAGATCGTCTGGGCCAACTAGCTGCCGTGCTAGACAAACTTGATCATGTGGTTGGACTTTTTGCCTTAGGCAAGAAACCGACCGGCTCATCTGACCCCTATGCTCTGAGACGCAATGCCCAGGGTCTTATAGATATTGTTGTTGACGGTCTCACAGATTTACCAGTCAACCTTACGACATTGACTGCCAGCTTGTTGATGGCCTTCGAGCCTCTGCTGGAGAATTCAGCCAACGCTGAAAAGAATGGCAGCCAAAACGGCAAAAAATCTGCTGGGCAGAAGTTCGATAACGAAGCTATTGCAGCTGAAGTAAAAGACTTCATCATGCAACGTCTCAAAGGCAAATTGCTCGATTGTGGCTACGGCAAAGAAGTTGTGGAAGCTGTGCTTGGCGCTCGCGACCCGCTCGCCAACATCAGCGATGTGATGGTGCGGATGAATACTGTCAAGCATATGGTGTCAGCTCCAGGAGCTGCTGACCTTATGCGCGTTGGTATCAGAATTGGCAATATCCTCAAGCCTGATTCACCAGATGTAGTGCAGGCAGATGCTTTGACCGGAGCATCAGAGAAAGCGCTCTGGGAAGCATTCCAAAAGAATGTTAAAGCCAATTGGGAGCGCAGCAAAGAAGGCTTTACTCTGCCAACCACAGAAGCTGAGTATCAATCACTACTTGATCTCTTGCATAAGCTCACACCATTTATTGATAGCTTCTTTGAAGACACCATGGTCAACGATGAAGACATGGCAAAGCGCAACAATCGCCATGGCATCCTCAAGAACATCGACCGTTACTTCCGTGCCCTGGCAGATTTCACCAAGCTGCAAGCACTCACCAACTAAGATGATTTTTGCGGCTTAGACTACTTCAGCTTTCAGGCATAACAATGACTCTGCAATTTGGCTACGAACTTAAAAGCGCTCTAGGGCAGAAGTGCAAACTGGGGATAGCCCGGTTCTTAAAACAGACCTTAACACCGGCCTTAGTGCTGACACTAGCACTACCATCTTTTGCACCAGCTCTTGCACCAGCTCTAGCCGTCAATTCAGATCTGCCACCGGAATCGATGCACGTGCCTTTGTTGGCAACAGAAAAATCAGTCAGTACCTACGTGCCTTCAGCGGCGGCTGAGGGCCAGGGCATAGCTGTCAATGTCATTTACACCGGCAAAGCACGGTTTAAAGATGGTGCGCCCGTAGCCGTGGTGGCACCTGGCGGTGTTGGCCCTGACGGTCTTTCTTTCAACATGCACGCAGCACAGGTTGGAGCAGTCGAGGTACGTTTTGCTTTTCCTGGTGGTGGCACCCCTCAATTCGGCACCAAAGGCACTTTTGATAACAGGGGCGCTCGCTCAATAGAAGCCTTTAGAGATGTGCTGCTATTTGCCGGCGGTCGCAAAAACGACTATAAGGGTCGTTCCTTTGAAGAGCTAATGGCCCCGGTTATTAAGGTAAATCCAGCAAATTTGGGCATTGTTGGTTGGGACAATGGCGCCAACATTGCCTTAGTGACCATGGCTAAATACGGCATCGATTCAAAGGAAAGTTCAGCTCAAGAGGCGCAACCGCAGGACGTTATAGACTTTGTCAAATGGCTAGCCCTCTATGAAGCACCAGTTGGCTCGATGTTTTCGCCAGCCAATTTAGGTTCTTCCTCTGATCTGCTGCGCAATAAGCATTATAGAGAAGGCTCAGCAGCCACAGGCAATCTTCTCATTGATTATCGCAAGCTGAAATGGAAAGAGCGCGCCTTCCGCAATCCCAATAAATTTTCAGGCAAGAAACGGGGCTTGCCCGGTATCAAGGGTGTTCTATTCTTTGATGACAATGACAACGATATCTGGGAAGAATCAAGAGAATATGCTTTCAACCCCGCCCTCGATACAGAGCTAACCAAACAATATTTCCCACCGCAAGTGACAGCAGCCTGTCAGCGACTAAAGGTCTTCGGCGATGAATGGCCTACCAATGTTGCCACCGTGGCCCAGACAGAAGAATACTTCAGCGAGCGTGATGGCTCTTTGTACATTCCTCAGATCACAAGTCAATTTCCCAAGTTACTCGTCAGTATGTTTGCTTCAGCAGTTGACCATAATCAGCAGCAGCTTGACCATCCTCATATATGTTTTCTCTACAATCTCTTTCTCACCAATAAAGTGCGCTGGTTAAGACTGAACCCAGACCCATGCTACATGGGGGCTATTTCGGGATTGAGCGCCTTTAACTTCGTCAATAACAAGCCTAATAATCCCCTAGACCCCTCAACCTTGATCACTCAGCTTGAGCCTGAGGGAATAGTTCCCGACTATGTTTGTATGCAAGGCATGGTAGCTGAGTTAGTCGACAGGCTAAAAACCCGCAATTTGGTTTATCCCATCACCCAGCCCTTGGCTCCCTATAGCAGCGGCGCCGCTGAAGCCAAAGCTGAAGCAGACGCTAAGCATAAAGCTGCCATCGATGCTGCCACAAAGGCAGAGAAGCTCAAAGAGAGTGGCGAAAGCGGAGCCGAAATAGAGGAGAAGCCCGAGACTAAGGCTCAGCCCAAAGGAAATAAAGGAAATACTTCGGCGCCAACCCCCAAATCGCCACAAAAACCTCTCAATGGCGCAAACAAAAGTGGTAAAAAAAGGAATTAAAAGTCGCCTGTGCTAGTATCTTTACTAGTGTCATTGAGGAAATTGTCATGATAAATCCAGTCACCGTTGGCGTCTTATTTGGCATTGCGCTGCTTGTTTTTGGACCAAAGAAATTGCCTGAGCTAGGTAGATCACTTGGTCAAGGTATCGGCAACTTCAAAAAAGCCTTAACCGATGCTCAAGAAGAAGTAGCTACTGCAGTGAAAATTGAGCCTAAAACAATTGAAGCCAACCCAGTAACTGATAGCACGGAAACCAATAGCCAGACTTAATGGCCAAATTTGAAGTCGTATCCAAATTCTCTCCTGCCGGTGACCAGCCTCGCGCCATAGCCCTGCTGGAAGAGGGTATCGCCGCACAGATGCCCTATCAGACTTTGCTCGGTGTTACAGGCTCAGGCAAGACTATGACCATGGCTCAGCTTATTGCTGAGACCCAAATGCCAGCCCTTGTTTTGGCCCATAACAAGACCCTGGCAGCTCAGCTTTGCAATGAGATGAAGGAGTATTTCCCCAACAATGCTGTGGAATACTTCATTTCGTATTACGACTACTATCAACCAGAATCTTATATACCTTCAACTGATACTTTCATTGAAAAAGAAGCAAGTATCAACGATGAGATAGACCGGCTCAGGCACTCAACCACGCGTTCTTTGTGGGAGCGTGATGATGTGGTGGTGGTGGGTTCAGTCTCTGTCATCTATGGCCTTGGCCTTCCCGAACGCTACCTGGCGGCTGCTCTTGATTTAACCGTCGGACAAGAAGTTGACCGTCAAGATGTCTTGCGCCAGCTGGTACATATTCACTATGACCGCAATGATTTGGTGGTTGAACGTGGCCGCTTTAGAGCACGGGGCGAGATTCTGGAAGTATTTCCTTCCTACGAAGAAAGGATCGTCAAAGTCGAATTCTTTGGTGATGAGATTGAAAAGATCGCTTTGATCAACCCTGTCACGGGTGAAATAGAAGAGCTTAAAGAGAACATCAAAATCTATCCCGCTAAGCACTATGTGGCCGAAGAAGAAGACATAGAGCGCGCCATAGACGCCATTGAAGCCGAGCTTTTAGACCGCACCAATGAGTTGATTGGCCAGGGCAAATTGGTTGAAGCACAGCGTCTTAAACAACGCACCCGCTTCGACATTGAGATGCTAAAAGAAGTTGGCTACTGCAATGGTATCGAAAACTATTCGCGCATTTTAGAGGGGCGAGAAGCTGGCACTCCGCCTAAGACTTTGATTGATTACTTCGTGCGCAAATACGGTAAAGATGGTTTCATCACCTTTATAGATGAGTCCCATGTCACAGTTCCTCAAATTCGCGGTATGTTCCACGGCGATAGAGCGCGCAAAGACACACTGATAGATTATGGCTTCAGACTGCCCTGTGCCCGGGATAATAGGCCGCTTACACCAGACGAATTTTTCGAGCGAGTAGGCAAGGTTGTCTTCGTGTCGGCTACACCGGGCGACTGGGAAGTAGCAGAAAGCCAACAGGTTGTAGAACAGATTATTCGACCAACTGGGCTTGTAGACCCGATTATCGAAGTGCGTCCGATCACCGGCCAAATAGATGACTTAATTGGTGAGATCAAAAAACGGGCAGCCGCTAATCAAAGAGTTTTAGTGACAACCTTGACCAAGCGTATGGCAGAAGACTTGACCGAGTATCTCTCCGAGCTTGGTATCAAAGTGCGCTGGCTCCATTCAGATATCAAAGCTATCGAAAGAGTAGAGCTGCTGCGCGATCTGCGTCTGGGAGTATTTGATGTACTGGTCGGTGTCAACCTACTGCGCGAAGGCCTTGATCTACCAGAAGTAACTTTGGTAGCAATCATGGAAGCCGACAAAGAAGGATTCTTACGAGCAGAAAGATCACTGGTACAAACCATTGGTCGAGCAGCCCGAAACACTGAAGGGCGGGTGATTATGTACGCCGACAAGATGACCGATTCGATGGAAAAAGCAATCCGTGAAACAAATAGACGGCGCACAATTCAACTTGCTCACAACCAAGAGCATGGTATTACCCCTACTACCATTGTCAAAGACACAGGCAATTCTCTGTTAGAGGCTTTGCGGGGCAAAGGTGATGGCAACGACCTGGTCGAACGCCTGAGAGTGCCGACTACCAAGGCAGAACAAGAGAGAATGATTGCTGATTCGGTGATGGAACTGACCGAGAAAGATCTACGCACAGCTATCAAGCGAGTAGAAAAAGAAATGAAAGATTCTGCTCGCGAACTCAATTTCGAACTTGCTGCCGAGCTAAGAGATCAATTAAAAGTCTTACATGAAAGGTCAGCCCAGCTTCGAAAGTCAAGCTAGCAAAGCCTTTCGGGATATGCAATAGTTTTGCGTATGCATTTAAACTCACTTAACGAAACGGGCACAGTTGCCTGAGCGCACTTATACTAGCCTTAAGGCGTTGCCAAGCAATAACTTCTGAGGTTATTACGTATTTACCCCAATGGTGTTTCCCTGAATAATTACGGAAATGTGTAGATCCCACTTGGATACGTAAAACGCACTTAGGATGAAATTGTCGATCAAACCTTAACTACTCAAAACTCTTACCTCATCCATATCAAATGGTCCTTCCGGGGACATGAAGTCATATAAAGAACGGATGCACAGGTAAACGCTTTGACAGACTCGTTGGCACCAGTAACAGAAGCAATTCACGAGGAACCTCATGGCTAAAAGCAAGTCCCCGGATACCGAGCGCGGCATGAACAATGGCGTCCTAGTAGAGGACGAAAACATCGCTAAAAGAAACGAGCTAGAAGAGCTCGATCTCATTGACGAAGATGATAAATTCACCATTCTAGACGATGAAGAAAATGATCTTGATGATGATGATGAACCAGTAGAGCTGCCCTCTGCCAGAGAAGTTGCAACAGAAGATTCAGTTCGCTTATATCTAAGAGAGATAGGCCGCATTCAACTTCTTAAACCAGATGAAGAAATTGAACTAGCCCGCAAAATTTTGCAAGGCGACATGATGGCAAAACGTAAGCTTGTACAAGCTAACTTGCGTTTAGTTGTCTCCATCGCCAAGAAGTACATTGGGCGTGGTCTTTCCTTCCTCGATCTAATTCAAGAAGGCAACCTTGGTCTAATTAGAGCATCCGAAAAGTTCGACCATGAAAGAGGCTATAAGTTCTCAACTTACGCCACATGGTGGATTCGTCAAGCTATCACTAGAGCTCTAGCAGATAAGTCACGCACCATTCGTGTACCTGTACACATGGTTGAGACCATCAACAAGCTCAAGAAAGTAACTAGACAACTGGCTCAGGAACTCAATCGCAAGCCCACTGAACAAGAGTTGGCCAAGTCGATGGATGTATCAATCGTCAAACTGCACGAGATCATCAAAGCTGCCAAAGAGCCAATTTCATTAGAGACACCAATCGGCAAAGAAGAAGATTCACGCCTCGGTGACTTTATTGAAGATGCTGAGACAGACCGTCCTGAAACCACCGTCACCCATGAACTTCTACGCCAAGACTTGGCTAAGATGCTCAATGAGTTGACCCCACGTGAACGCGATGTATTGCGTCTGCGCTTCGGTCTAGACGATGGTCGTCAAAGAACGCTGGAAGAAGTTGGTCAACTGTTTGCTGTCACTCGTGAAAGAGTGAGACAGATAGAGTTCAAGGCTTTGAGAAAGCTTAGACAGCCAGGCCGCTCCTCAAGATTGAGAGAATACCTCTAAAAGTAAATATTAGGCCCGGTTAACCTAGACCGGGCCTAATACTTTTTTATCTTGATTGCTGATGGCTTCACCTTTTTGCCTTAGCTCTTATACTAGATGACAACTGAAGGTGCATCATGATTTTTGGCAACAACGACGGCTCAAACAATAACCCTGGCCAAGACGATAGTGAAAATGTCGGAGCTAATCGCCTCGACGATGATCTCGACTATCTCTATGGCGAACGACAAGAGCGTCCAATCTACGCCTCACGCTCGAGTTTGAGCGCTGAGCCACTGCCTAGCCATAGCGGCCAGAGAAATTATGATGACAGTGATGTAAGCAATTTACTTTTAGACAAAGAATGTCAGCTAGAGACTCAATCTGGCTTCATGCTGGTGTTTAAGGGTGCTAAAGACAAAGCCACTTTATCTGTTCGGCGCAAAGTTGGCACACCACCATCAAGCGCTGTCACCCTCACTCCTGATGAATTGCGCCGACTTTCCAACCTGGTGGGCGAATTATCTCCTGAACCAGTTTCCAGACAAAGACTAGCTGTAGGTTCCGACCGCCCACCAGCCGAGTCAGATTTCGATTCTTTTGTCGCCCGTGAGTATCCTGAGTTAGCGCAGCGGCGACGTATCAAAAAAGCTTTTCCCATCAGTCTTCCCGAAGCAATTTTTGAACTAGTTACACAAAAAAAGTTGTTAGTTCTATCAGGCTTAGCCCTTGCTGTTCTGATTACCACAGCAGTATCAACAGTGGTGTTCCTCACCTCTAAACCATTTGCTGGCGCCCCGATTGCAGCGGCACCAAGCCCAGCTAAAGTAGGGCTAGCTGGAAGCCTATCACTAGAAGAGACAGCTAGAACTTTCGTTTTAGACATGCTCAATTTCCGCAAGGATAGCTATCGCCAGGCGCAAATAAAAGCCATGGCGATGATGACTAGCGACCTGGCTGATCGCTATTGGAAAGAAACCAATTTCCCCCTCACAAGAAGCCAACTAAGAGCGCTACCGCAAGATCAAGAAGTACGCATTGAATCAGTTGTGCCCACTACAATTTCGCCAGGAAACTATCAAGTAGACGTTAAAGGCAATTTGATTGGCGCATCAGGTACAGCTCCAACAGCTGTGGTTATCCGCCTTTCGATTATTCAAGATGCTAGCGGCAAGCTACTCGTCAGTGAGCAAAAAGACATCACCGCCCAAGCTGCAGAGCCGAGTCAAGTGACCGCGCCTGAAGCGACTGCCGCTACGAGCCCCGCTACGGCCGCTCCCGTTTCTGCTCCTGTTCCTGCGCACTAACGATAAATCGGCGCAGCCAATAGACAGTGGTCAAGCCAATCAGGGCACCAATTGCGTCTACGCCTGAATCGAGCAAACTCGAGCTGCGACCAGGCACGAAAGACTGATGCCACTCATCAGACAAGGCATAGAGAACAGCGAGTATAAAAGCAAGCCAGTAGTGCGTGAACTTGATCTTTGCTTGCCCGTCAGCTTTTGTTATGGAACGAGCCAATGCCGTTTGATAAAGCACTGCTAAAACAGCAAACTCAAACATATGAGCAAGCTTACGAACCGGCACATTGGCTTCTTGCAAATAGGCTTCGGTGTAAGCTCCAGAGTTAGCCTGACTAGAAAAAGCAAAGATTACGGCCATCCAAATTAAGGCCAAGCCCCAAAAGAGAAATCGGCCAAAAGCATCTCCACTTGATTTACTTCCGCCTTGAAACACTTTTGTCATCCTTGAGATAGAAACGCCAGGGCCGGTCAACAGCTTTGCTAATACCAATGCGTGGGCTCACCGCCACCTCTTCATCACTGATAGTACGTCCGGGCAGTAGATAAAGCTGCTGCTTGTCATCAAAAAGAGGCAGTCCGTTAAATTTCAAATCTATCTGTAACTGTTTGCAGAGCTTACCGGGACCACTAAAAAGCTTTTCATCGCCTTTTTCTTGCCGCGGGGCCAAAGCTCTAATCAACACCGCACCGGCTATACCTTCGATCTCGGTGACAACATTGAGGCAGTAATACATGCCATAAATGAAATAAACATAGGCATGACCGGGTGGTCCGAACATCACTTCGCAACGGGGGCGGCGACCACTATAGGCATGACAAGCCGGGTCGTCGGCCGTATAGGCTTCAACTTCAACTATTTCAGCCTCAAGACTAGCGTTCTCAAACTGGCGCACCAAAGTTCGCCCCAGTAAGGCCCGAGCAACAACCAGTGTCGGCTGCTCAAAAAACTCAAGGGGTAAGGTATGGGCCATTTCAGCTATGCAATCTATATCTATTTGACAATAAACTTCTACAAAACTGTAGAAAGGCTCAAATCTAATGCCCTATCGGCTCAAATACAGGACAATTGAAGGCACCAATAGCTCTGAGTTTAGGATAGCAATTATGTGCGGCATAGTCGGGTATCTCAATTTAAATGGTGAGCCACTCACAGAAAGAGACAATCACCTCGGTGCAATGTGCCATAGCATTGCCCATCGCGGGCCCGATGAAGAAGGCATGAAGCTGATTGGCCCAGCAGCTATCGGCATGACCCGCCTGGCAATTATCGACGTTTCGGGTGGGCAACAGCCAATCGGTAACGAAGATGGCAAGGTTTGGATTGTTTTCAATGGTGAAATCTATAACTTCCAAGAGTTACAGGAGAGGGTTCTCTCCCTTGGTCACACTCTTGTCACCAAGTCTGATACCGAATGCATCGTTCATCTCTACGAAGAATATGGCACCGGATGTCTGCAATATCTCGAAGGCATGTTCTCATTTGCCATCTATGATTCACGCAAACAAAGGCTTTTCATTGCTCGTGATCGCCTTGGTGAAAAACCTTTGCACTATGGAGTATTCGACGGCACCTTCATCTTTGGCTCTGAAATAAAGGGCATTCTTACCCATCCAAAGGCTAGGCGAGAACTCGATAGCCTGGCTATGCAGAAATATTTAAGCCTTGAATATGTGCCCAGCCCTCATTCCATTTTCAAAGGCATAAGCAAACTGCCGCCAGCACACTATATGGTTGTTGAAGGTGGCCAGATCAAAATTGAACGATACTGGCTGCCAGATATTAAAACTGAAAAAATCTCTGAGAATGAAGCCCAAGAAGAGCTTATCCGCCTACTTAAACGCTCAATTGAACTGCGCCTGATTTCAGAAGTACCGCTTGGTGTATTTCTCTCTGGTGGTATTGATTCTTCGTGTATCGCAGCACTGGCCAGTCAATTCTCCAGTTCGCCAGTGAAAACATTCTCTATTGGCTTTGACGACAAGTCTTTTGACGAGTCGTCCCATGCCCTGGCCGTCGCCAAACATATCGGAGCAGATCACGAGGTCGTCACTTTCTCCCCAGAGTTGGGCTTTGAAACCCTTTCAGAGCTTTGGGAAATTCTAGATGAGCCCTTAGCCGATGCCTCCATAGTGCCAACCTATTCCCTCTCAAAAATGACTAGAAAACACGTCACTGTGGCTCTAGCCGGAGAAGGCGGCGATGAACTATTTGGTGGTTACCCGACCTATCAAGCCCATAAATTTGCCCCAATGTGGGGTCTCATGCCCCAGGCATTGCGCCAGGGCCTGCTTGAGCCAGCTCTAAACTCACTGCCGGTCAATATGAATAACCTTAGCTTTGATTTCAAAGTTAAGCGCTTCATAGGGGCAGCGGCAGAACCTGCAGTGCGCCGCCATCTCAGGTGGATGGGTTCCATCAGAATGGCCGACCAACCACAGCTGCTTATGCCCGAACATCAGATTCTGGCCGAAACCATGGAAGAGAACATACTTGGTGACTTGCCCTTAGTGCACCTCAACGGTCATTCACCAAGAGGCAGCGTCCATGACGTCATCAATAACATCATGCGCCTCGACATGACCACTTATCTCCCGGATGACCTTTTGGTTAAGTCTGATAGAGCCTCCATGGCAGCATCATTAGAAGTGCGCTTGCCCTTCTTGGCTTATCCCCTGGTTGAGTTTGCCTTGAAACTGCCTCCAGAGCTTAAAGTTCACGGCTTGACAACCAAGTATCTCCTTAAGAAAGCCGTAGCTCCGTATTTGCCAGAGTACATAATGAAGCGTCCGAAGAAAGGATTTGGCATACCGGTGGCCAAATGGCTGCGGAATGAGTTCCGTCCCGTGGTAGATGAACTATTAGGAGAATCGTTTATCAAACGACAGGGGATTTTCCAATGGTCCTATATCAATCGTCTAGTGCAAGAGCACATGAGCCAAAAGGCGGATAGACGCAAAGAGCTATGGACCCTATTGATGTTTCAGTGGTGGTGGAAGAAATTCTTCGTCTAACGTCAATCAAGAAGTAAGCAAGAAAGAGACTATTTGTGGAAACCGAAAGCAGACAGGCCGAGCCAGCACCCGCTGGGCAAGCACCCAAGGAAGAATTCTTGGATGCCGTTCAGCGCCATATTTGCCAGGTTCTAGGTTTTGATTTCGGTTTTATCGATTTAGTTTCGGGACACGAGATAGTCAATGTCATTACCTTCTCTGGTGAAGACGGCAAAAGTGAAGAAGAAGCACGCAAGTCAGTAAAGAATTTGACTGATGAGAACAAACAACCACTCGCGGTGGCAAATTCACTGGTGGCCCAGAAGGTAAAATCGACTCTCAGACCTTGGTTGGGCCGAGCATTTTCCACAGTTGATGGCGAAACTCAAGAATTCCCCTATGCCATTGTGCCGGTGATGGCTGACTCTTCACAGCGGGCCGGTAATGTTAAAGGTCTAATTCGGGTTATTTCTTTTGATGCCTCCCGCGAAGTCACTAACCAAGATTTGCAAACCCTGCGCTTGATGGGCGAGCACCTGGCCAATCGCACCCAGCTATTTTTCCAGGCGGCTGGTGAGCACGAGAAAGTGCTGCAACCAACGGCGACAAAAGCAGAGCAACTCGACATTGATCATGTTTTGATTTTGCACTCAAACAGAGTAGTAAGGCGTCGTTTCTCTCGCACTCTGGGCGAAAAATATAGAGTACTTGAGTCAGATTCGGAAGAAAAATCGCTACAGATTCTTTCTGAAAACAGAGTTGATTTGATTATTGTCGACAGCAATATTTCTGGTTCAACTGGATTTGGTTTCTGCAAAGTTATCAAAGAATCTGCCGACTTCAAGCATATCCCAGTGATTATTGTCACTCCCGACAGCAACCCTTCAGCTCGCGTAGAAGGCCTTGTGGTTGGTGCTGATGATTGTCTCACCGATTCTTGCTTTGATTCTGAGTTAATGGCTCGCGTGCAATCTTCGCTGCGCCACCGTAAAATCGAAAAAGAATTAGCTGTCCAATTGCAGTTGCTAGAAGACTATGCCCAGCGGCTGGAGAAGGCCCACGAACAGCTCTCGCAAGATCGGCAGTCGCAACTACAACGCAATACTTTGCTTGAGCAATTGCGCCGAGAGTCAGACATCCTACGCAACCAAGAATCGCTCTTGCACCGCATTAGCAATACTATTAGGCGATCATTTACCATCAAAGAAAATCTCGCAGAAATGCTCGAAGAACTTTCTGGTTATTTCGGTCTTGATTGTTGCTTTATCGTCTTGCCATCTGAAGAAGAGCCTGAAGACTCGCTTCGAGTGGAATATGTCACCGATGATATTTACCGCATAGTTGAATATGGTCGAGATTTAAAAACCCTTGAACTCTACAGCAAACTTTTCCAAGCAGACCAGGCCATCATTGCTAACGATGTAGCAAACGACCGTAGGCTCGATCCTTTCAGAGAAGAGGTCTTGTCTGGCTATAACATACTTTCACTTTTCTATATTCCAGTGCACTATGGCGAAAAGCTGCTTGGTTTGCTGGTGGGCTACAAGGGAGAGATTCCGGCCAACTGGAACCGCGTCAATGAAGCCTTTATGAAATCGGTAGCAGACCAGGTTGCCTCTGGCGTCACCAATGCCAGACTCTATGCCAGAGTACAAAGGCAAGCCACCACCGACGGTCTTACTACTTTATACAACCACCGCACCGGACAAGAGAAACTGACCGAGCAGTTGCGTATGGCAGAGCGCTATCAAAGGCATCTAGCTGTCTTAATGGTTGACGTTGATCACTTCAAATCAATCAACGACAATTATGGCCACCCGGTCGGCGATACTGTGCTCAAAGCTGTAGCAAGGCTGATCAAGAACAATTGCCGCGACGTTGATACTCCCATCCGCTACGGCGGTGAAGAATTCATGATTGTCTTGCCTGAAGTCAATCAAGAAGGAGCACATGTGGTGGCAGAGCGTATCAGAAAGTCACTGGCCTCCGAAGTGATTCTGCATGACGGCATCAACTTGTCAGTGACAGCCAGCCTTGGTATCGCTATTTTCCCTGATGACGCAGCCGATCAAGCGCACTTGCTGGAACTAGCCGACAAAGCGCTCTATCTCTCAAAGCGACTCGGTCGCAACCAGGTACACACTGCTTCCGATCTAATGTTCGAACCCCGTGAACTAAAAGCCAGCGGAGAGAAATCGGCCGAAGAAGTCTTATCGCAAATTACAAGCGACGGCAAACCGGGTCTGATGCTTGAGGATTTTGTCGCTCCCTCAGTGTCGCTTGAAGCGCAGAATAAAGAGGAGCTTGTACCTGAAGTCGTAGAAATGGTCAAAGCTCTTGCTCAAAATCTCTATGCCCGTTCTGATTACAACAAGGCTCATCACTTAGAAGTAGCACGCATGTCAGAGCTACTAGGAAAAGTCATGGGTCTATCGGCCACCCAAATTGAACAAATTCGTGTGGCTGGGCTGCTGCATGATGTCGGTACCTTGAAACTGCCGACCGAACTGCTTACTAAACCTGGCTACTTTACCAGCGAAGAACGCGACATGGTAAATCAGCACCCGGTGCTTGGTGCCGAGTTGTTGCGACCGATCAGAGCCTTAAAAGACATTTGCGAAATTCTAGAGAATCACCACGAACGCTGGGACGGCACTGGATTTCCTAGCGGTCTAAAAGGAGAAGACATTCCTCTTCCGGCACGAATTGTTGCCATCGTCGACAGTTACCATGCCATGATTTCAGATCGCCCCTACCGCACGGCAATGACCCACGATCAAGCAGTTGCTGCCTTAAGACAAGGGGCCGGCTCTCAGTTCGACCCATTCCTGGTAGATATTTTCATAGCTGTGCTGACGAATCTAAGACAACAACAGTGAAGTTACTGAAGAGTAAAGCATTGAATATCATCATGGCAGTATTGGCCATACTTCTATTGGCTCTTTACTTATTTTTGGCCCCGCGCTTTCACCCTGATATAGTCAACCAAATTGCTTTCTACCCAGCCCCTGAGCCAAAAGACGCCGAGGAATATCTAGGGCGCTATGGCGGCGAACGGCTAACAATAGACAAGCGAATATCGGCCGTATTTTTCAAAAATCCAGATTCAAAGCTTGTTTGCATCTACTCGCACGGCAATGCCGATTCAATGGTCTATCGCGCAGACAAAGCAGACGCTCTAAAGGCAGCGGGTCTTTCGGTCTTGATGTACGACTACTCAGGCTATGGCAAGAGTTTGGGCAAGCCATCTTTTAGTGTCGTTGCCGAAGATGGCAAAGCTGTCTATGACTATCTAATTAATACCATGCACTACCAGCCGAACCAGATTGTTCTCTATGGCGAGTCTATAGGTGGTGGCGTCTCATCTGAAATCGCTCGCCACGGCGAAACTCGCGCTCTAATTCTCGACTCAACATTTTTAGCACCAGCAGTGTGGGCCAAAGATCGCATTGCCGCTTTGCATATTTTTCCAGAGCAACTAATACTAGCGCCATCACTCAGCGTAGAACGACTATTCCCAGACTATAAAGGTGCTGTGCTAGTGCTCAAGCCCGGCCATGATCAAGTTATTCCGACAGTTCATTCAGATCGGCTTTATGCCTTGGCCCAGGGCGAAAAGACCCTGGTGACATTACCCCATAGCCCCCACGGCATAGTTGATGGGGCAGATTTCGACTTATATAGAAGCACACTGAAGAGTTTTGTCAGCCAGCATCTACTTGCCCATCATTAATTCCATGGCTTCATTGGAGCTACCTGACTCTAGAGTCTCTTGCATTTGTTTAGCTACTTTGAGGTTGCTTGGAATGGCGAAGTCAGACGCAGGTAGAGTAGTCTTAAAAGCTTTGGCGGTAATCAAATAACTAACATGTACTTCTTCTGCACTGTCATATTCGACCGTGACAGGAAACAAACCGACTTTAGGTAAGGCATAGAGTTTCTCCATCATTGCCGCCTGGTTCTTATCGTATGGAAGCTTATCGGAGCCAATGAAATTGAGCTTTAGAGGTGAACCACCACTGGTTTCATGTTTGACGAATTTGGCCTTTTGAGACTTACAGAAAGCAGCGGTGCTCTCAAACTTCCGCAAGGGAAGTGAAAATTTAGTAGTGTTACCGGCCGGCTCTAACTTCACATCTTCAAGAGTGAAAGAGAAAAGAGTCATAGAAGTACTAAAGCAATTGCGAAATTTGTCAAAAGGCACGCGGTAGATTTTTCCAGACGGGGCACTGTAACAGACAACCTCTTTGTACGGTGGCAACAGCAAACAAACCAGACCCTGCTTTTTCACAATCATCTTGATGCCAATATCACTGAGATAGACATCACAGTCGCCAAACATGCGGCAATTCTGAAAGAGCGCCAAAACATCCACCCTCTTGGCTGGCACTTTGCTCTGAGCTTTTGCCACTGTCTGAGGCTTAGCCTCAGACTTCGCGTTAGAACCAAGAAACACGACAGCGTTCAATAAAAGGCAGACAAGAATCGACAAAAGCCAGCGCAACTGAGTATTCATGGATAAAATAAGAGACCAGCAGTGATGACAAACAACGAATATTTTGAATATCGCAGCTGTCCATAGCATAGATCATTTGCCAAAGAACATTAAGTTCTATTGACAAGTCCCAAAACCCGGCGTATTATTGGTTCACACTGAATAATTGCCCCCACAAGCCATTTGCCGGTGCTAGTGGCTCATTCGAGCTAACTAGTAGTAGTAGTTACTTACTAATGCGAGCAACTTAATATGAGATTTCGCGGCCTAGCCTTAATAGCAACGCTATCCCTTCTTTGCCAGGTAGGGCCGATGAGCCTACCCGCAAACGCTCAGAGCTTCATAGACTCAATTATCCCCGGTCAAGTTGTCTCCCAGGCTGTCTATAACATGTTGCCACCAAATTTAAGAGCACTAGTTAGAGTGGCCGGTGGTCCTGGTGGAAATCCGGCATTAAATGCCCGAGGCTTGCCACCCACCAATCTTGACAGCTTCGTTCATCAAGCCGGCACTCGCAGAGAAGAAATATACGGCGACGAAGGAGTGAATGGCCTCCCTCCAATCGATGGTTTTAACGCCCAAAATCGAATTGACGCAGGTATTTTTGCCACACGAAGTGAAGGTCTGACCACTGGTCACGGCAGTCTTATGCCTTCGGCTTGGGGCTGGGCTGATGGTTATAATAACGAGTGGGCATGGACCGGTGACAAAAACGGCAACCAGTTGCCTATTTACGTTCCCCAGAGCCCTCTTACTGCTGGTGGAATCTTAAATTCGGTCACTACCGGTCTTGGTGTAGGCACAGAAAGACCTGGTGAAATGGCGCCAGTGCGCATCGCCGACCCTAGCATCAATTACGATCGTAATGCTCCAGACTTCATTCGCAACTACGGCATGTGGGCCACAGCTGCTGTGCCTTATGCTGTTACTCCTGACATGAAACCAGTTCAGAACACCCAAACAAATCAGCTAATGGGTTGGATAGCACCAGGGGATAGTGTCTCAGACTTCCTCAGTGGCAGAACTGGTCGCTTACTTCCCTCTCAGCAAGCTGCAGCAACAGCGATGCTAAACAACCTTAACGGTCAGCAAACGACCTTTACCCTGCCATCGACAAGTTCACCTACCGCTGGATTCTAGGCCAGCACCACCAGTGGTGGCTGAAACAGAAGTATGAAGCACACAATTTCTTGTGTGCTTTCAGTTTTATATGGCATAAGAAAATCTTAAGTATGGCTAACCCCCATTAACATCTATGTCGGAAATCGAATATGTATGGCATCCCCTTTCCAACTATGCGAAGATTGTATTAGCCCTCGTAATTTCGGGATTTGAGCTTGTCTCCGGATTCAGCTAACGTAATTGAGACGGTGACAGAGCACCCTTTTCAGGATGGATTCAATGCTTATCAGCCTATCAATAGCCTTTGTGTGCTTCTACGTTGTGCACATGGCGGGAATCACTGTCGGATATCATCGACTCCTGGCACACCGCTCATACAAAACCAATAAGGCAATAGAGTACATTTTCGTAATGGCTGGTTACCTTGGTTTCTCTAGTTCACCAATGTGGTGGGCTACTCTACACCGGGCACACCATCGTTACACTGATACCAGACTTGATCCCCACGCACCGCGTTTTGGTATCTGGGAAGCTTACATTGGCTGGTTCTTGCACAAATCATATGCTGAACACCTCAAGCCTGAGACCTGTTCCAAAGACATGATCAACGACCCCCTCTACAAGTTTCTTGATGCAGGTGGAAACTGGCACAAAGCCCACTTGCTAAATTCTTTCATCAACTTCAGCTTGCGCGGAGTAATGGCCCTGGTCTGGGGCTGGGAAATCGCAGCAGTTAGTCTTTTGGCCGCACTTTTAGTGCAGCAAATGCCGCTCCTGCTCAACGTTGTCTGTCACTTACCGAGAGCAGGCTACCAGAATTTCAATACAGCTGATACCAGCGTCAACGTTGGTTGGGTGGCATTTCTTACCTTAGGCGAGGGCTGGCATAACAACCACCATGCTTTCCCTGGCTCTGCTAGACACGGTCTCAAAGCCAGTGAAATTGACCCTTCCTGGATAATTATCCGCTTTATGAAAGCCATCGGCCTTGTTAGCTGGATGAATGAAATCACCATCAACACAAAGTACAAAGGGCCACACAAGCCAGTTGAAGTTGAAATTGTTTCTGATTTGCCAACTGCTGTTCCAGCAGGTCTTGCGGCAGCTCAGAGTTTAGCCAAGCCTGAGTTGACACCAGTGGCGGTGCTTTCGCAACATACACGCAGCGGTAACCATCGCCGACCAAGACTCAAAATCAAACAGTAGCTAGCGCTTTAACATCTTGCTTCTGGCTGCAATTTCTTGCATGACCTCAAGCAGGCCGCGAGTAGACAACGAATTAACTGACCCATCACCGGCGCCGTCAGCAGCAGTGCCGATGCCTACTAACTGACCTTTGCGATTAAACAGCGGAGCGCCTTCCAGTCCCGGGTCAGTCGCCATTGTCACCCTCCGTAAAGGCAAAGTTTGAGCCCTAGCAAAGCGGTCTAACTGGCCGACCGAAGCATGAAGTTCAAAGAGCTTGGCCGGATATCCCATTGCCACGAGGGTCTGACCCTCTTGCGCTTTAGCACCACTACCTAGCACTAAATCATTGAGCAGCGGTGGCTTACCATATGGGTCATAGCCGATGCTTGGTTTGAGTATAGCTAGCCCTGACTCCGGAATAACTTTCACAACGGCCAGATGATGACTCCACATGCCATTCTCATTGAGCTGAATCGACTTAGCACCTTCAACCAATTTGGCACTGGTAACAAAGTGATTTTGATCAGTGAGCAAAAGCCCCGTGCCGTTATTCACCTGATCAGACTTAGTAGCAATTGCTTTGATTTTGAAAACACGTGGGTGTTGACTGGCATAGATACTACTAAGATCGCTAGCAAAGCCACCATCAGTCTCAGGCGAGCGCTGTGCGTTCTTGATCAATGGCACGATGCCCCGCCAAAACTCCGGAGAGCGACGCAGTTCACGATTGTTCAAGGAGGCAATGATGGCAGAAACTGGAATGTCATAGCTGTTAATGCCACGATCACCAGCCGAATGCAGGCCAATGACTTCACCACTCTCATTTAAGAGCGGTCCGCCAGAAAAACCGCCCCTGGTGGTAACACTTGTATGAACCACGGCTTGATAGACGTGAAATGGAGCTGACAAGCCGTTGACCGTCATTGTGCCATCAACGATTCTATTAACTTGCCCTGTGGAAATTCCAATATTTTCAACATCTCTGGCATAGCCCATATTAGCCACTTTGGTGCCAGCCAGGGGCAATTCGGAGCTAGCCAGAGGTAAGGCTTCCATAGGCTCTGTCACATGCTCAGAGCGACCAGTTAGGGGATTGCGCTTATAAACGACATTGTCGATTTTAAAGATAGCCAGGTCAGCTCCGGGATCTACGGCCTCTAGCTTGCCATAAGCTTTACTGCCATCAGCGCGCAAGAAGCTGACACGCTCAGCGTCAGCAATAGCATGAAAGGCTGTGGCCACATGACCTTTCTCACTTACCACAAAGCCAGTAGCAAAGCTATCGCCGCCGGGTTTGCGAGCTTCAACTTTCATGATGCTCGGCCAGGCCTTCCAGTAGAGATCGGCAATTGCTTTATCAGGGTGGCTATCGATGCGGTTAACATCAAAAATTGGCGACACCACTTCTGCTGACGGCGATTTTGCCGGGCTGGCAGAATCTGAAGAATGGGGGAAAACTTTGGCAGCGCCTTCAGTCTGACCGGCTAGTGGCCGCATAGAGCGCCAACTTGCGGCTCTTACCGCCGCTACACCGGTTAAGCCGCCGGCAGTGGCTGCGAAAAAGTCTGTAGTGAGTGAGCCCAAGGCCGAAGACAATTGCCTGCGGTCGGCCTCAAAGCTGCTGTTGCTGGCAAATGTATTTCTGATAGCCTTGTAACCATCATGGGCGCGTTTTCCGCCATCGATTAGTGCGGGAACAGTCAGAGCAGCTCCGGCAATCTCAGCTGATAAAGCCATCCACCCCGCTCGGCGCTGCAGAAGCGCCAAAGCGGCGCCCCCAACCGTTGAAGCGGCAAAAGTGGAGATCAAGTGTTCTGGGTGCTCTTTTATGGCTTTGCTAGTAGAGCTGTACGCGTCAGCGCTGGCAGTGGAAATTAAATGTGCTTCTCGTGAAAGCTTGGCGGCCAAAGTTTCTTGACCCGCCAAAGTGCTCTGGCTACTAGCCATTGCATCACTAACTTGGCGATTGCTTTCGGGGGCAGGCAATTGGCACACTCACAAAGCGAATTAATTGCCAGAATAGACCTAGCTTTTGTTAGAGCCAATCGGGAGAATACGAAAATTGGCGGTATTTAGCTTCTAAAAATCAAAAAGTGCCGTTGAGAGATAACGTTCACCGCTGCTGCAAATAACAGTGACAATGGTCTTACCATGATTTTCTGGTCGCTTGGCCAACTCAATTGCTGCTTGCACATTGGCACCGCTGCTGATACCGCCAAGAATTCCCTCTTCTTTGGGAAGGCGACGAGCCATATCAAAGGCCTGGTCATTAGTAACCGTAACGACATCATTGAGCAAGCTCATATCAAGCACGGCCGGTACGAAACCAGCGCCGATGCCTTGTATTTTATGGGGTCCTGGCTTAGCCGCAAGACCAGCACGAGTTTGAGTTAGTACTGGGCTATCAACTGGTTCTACAGCAACTACTAAGAGGTCTTTACCCTGCTCTTTGCGCAGTTCTTTGATTGTCTGTCCCACACCAGTGATGGTGCCTCCAGTACCGACACCAGCAACAAAAATATCGATGTCGCCGCCACAGTCATGCCAAATTTCTGGTGCTGTAGTCAGCCTATGAGCCTTGGCATTGGCAGGGTTAGAGAATTGCTGCAGCATGTATGAATTGGCAGTCTCAGCAATCATCCCTTCGGCTCTAGCAACAGCCCCCTTCATACCTTCAGCACCAGGCGTTAGCACCAACTCTGCACCTAAGACCTGAAGCATCTTGCGTCGTTCAATAGACATGGTCTCAGGCATACACAAAATCAATTTATAACCACGAGCGGCCGCCACAAAGGCCAGGGCAATACCAGTATTGCCAGATGTCGGTTCGATGAGAACCGTGCGACCAGCTTCAATCAAGCCTTTCTCTTCAGCATCGAGAACCATGGAAATGCCAATGCGATCTTTAACCGACCCCAGAGGGTTCATCGATTCGACTTTGACTAAAATTGTGGCATCAAGACCGCTAACCACCCGGTTGAGTTTGACTAAGGGTGTACGGCCCACCGCCGCAGGCAGGTTGGCAAACACATGTTTTTTCAATGTCATAAACTCTCGATTTTAGTCTTAACTATCAGCTCTGCTTATTCTGCGGCCTTTTCAACCGGAAGGTCAGGAAGCTTCTTATCTTCAGGCAAGGGACTATTGGCTTTGAATTCGGCATACTTGCGCTCGCCTATGCCTTTGAAGACCTTCCCTTTTTTGACCATCTTGTCATCTTTGCGGGCTTCACCATCTTTTATCATCTTCTCGCCCTTGGCAATAAGACCCTGGCAATGTTTGAGCATCTCGCGATACTTCTTCTGCATGCGTTTCTCATCGCCAGACAAATCATTGGCGCCGCCACTTGCCGGCGGAGCGAAATCGGTAGGATTGGCCGCGGCTGAACCTCCAGCCGGTTCAGAAGGGCCGCCAGCTCCAACTGGCAATGAGTTGCCGAAGAAATCGTTAGCACCAGCAAAGGCCGCAGTAGGATACAAAAGTGCTGCAACGACCAGAATCAGTTTCATAGACTTGAGCATTCTCATTTACTTCCCTTTAAGTACTTTTTTGATTTCCCGGCAGTCAATTATCAATAGTCTATAGGCTGACAGCTGAAGCCGCTCTAAATAGGACTAATATTCTGCCTGCTGAAAAATTTTATCTAAGCTAACACTTTGGTCAACATTGGGGCGCTGCAATCAAGTTTTAGCGCCTGCTCAAAAGCATAGGCCACTTTTATAAGTACAGCATCTGACAGAGGGGCGCCAAGCAACTGCAGACCGACAGGTAGCTTGCCAGAGCTTGAGGCCGCTGGCGCTAGGCCACAGGGCAGTGAAATGCCTGGTAAACCCGCCAAATTTGCTGGAATCGTGGCAATGTCAGACAGATACATTTGCAAGGGATCTCCCGTCTTTTCATCGAACTTAAAGGCGGTCGACGGAGCAGTGGGAGAAAGAACCAAATCATAGTTGGCAAAAATCTTGTCAAAGTCAGCAGTGATAAGGCGTCTGACTTGTTGTGCCTTTTTATAATAAGCATCGTAATAGCCCGAACTCAGGGCATAGGTGCCAAGCATAATGCGCAGTTTAACTTCAGCACCAAAACCAGCCTCGCGGGTTTCGTTGTACATCGAAAGAATGTCAGTGGCTTCGAGATCTCGCAAGCCATAACGCACGCCGTCAAATCTCGCTAAATTAGCAGAGGCTTCGGCTGTGGCTAAGATGTAGTAGACAGGTAGGGCATATTTAGCATGGGGGATGGAGACTTCTTCAACTTGTGCACCAAGGGAAGAAAGAAGTTTCGTCGCAGACGAAATCGACTGCTTAACACCGTCCTCAATACCATCGCCAATCAATTCTTTGATGATACCAATCTTGGTGCCTTTCAATAATTCATCAGGCGATTGCTTGCTCAAACCCTGAATAAAGGGCAATGTCAGCTGCGGAAAGCCTTTCGAGTTTGCAGCACTAGCGTAAGGATTCTCTAGTGAAGTTGAATCTTTACCATCATGACCGGAGATTGCTAGCAGAGTAAGAGCGGCATCCTCAACTGTGCGAGCAAATGGTCCGATCTGATCTAAGCTTGAGGCAAAAGCCACTAGGCCATAACGAGAAACGGTACCGTAGGTCGGCTTCATACCAACCACGCCGCAGAAGCTGGCAGGCTGTCTGATCGAACCACCGGTATCAGAACCGAGAGCGCTGACTGTAAATCCGGCCGCTACCGCTGCCGCCGAACCACCAGAACTTCCACCAGGTACGTAGTCTGTATCAAATGGATTCTTAGTGCGTTGATAGGACGAATTTTCAGTAGATGAGCCCATGGCAAATTCATCAAGATTGGTTTTACCCAATATCAAAGCACCACTGCTCTTCAAGTTAACAACGGCCTGAGCGTCATAAGGGGCGATAAAATTCTCTAATATTTTGCTGCCGCAGGTAGTCTTAGTGCCAATGGCGCACATATTGTCTTTGATTGCCACTGGCACCCCTGCCAAAACACTGTCCGCGGCATTCTTCTTAAAGTCAAAATTCTTGTCTAGCTCAGCGGCCTGGCTGCGAGCTTGCTCAAAAGAAAAGCTCAAAAACGCTTTGATATCGCCTTCATGAGCTTCTATTTGAGCAATATGGCTGTCGAGCACCTCAGCAGCAGACACATCTTTTGCAGCGAGCAACCCTTTCAGTTGAGAAATGGTTTTGCCGACCAGAATGTCTTTTGCAGATGACATAGATTAGCCTTTGTAGCGTTTAAATATGAGTGAGCAGTTGTGTCCACCGAAGCCGAAACTATTCGACATAGCGATATCAACTTTGGCATTACGTACCGCGGTGTTCGGTGTGTAATTCAAATCGCAATCGGGATCGGGCTCGTTCAAGTTGATCGTAGGTGGAATGATATTGTCCTGAATCGCCATGATGCAGACAATCGCTTCAATTGCCCCAGCCGCGCCCAATAAGTGCCCAGTCATCGACTTGCTTGATGAGATGGCCAATTTATGAGAAGTAGCATGCTCACCAAAGACAGTCTTAATTGCCTTGGTTTCAGCCTTGTCGCCCAGCGGTGTAGAAGTACCGTGAGCATTGATGTAATCAACTTCTTCAGGCGTGATACCACTCTGTTTCAGAGCGATTTTCATAGCTCTGGCAGCGCCTGAACCATCAGCACAAGGCTGGACGATGTCAAAAGCGTCACCAGTGCTACCAAAGCCTGTAATCTCAGCGTAAATATGTGCACCGCGGGCAATGGCATGCGAAAGCGACTCAAGCATCAAGACTGCGCCACCTTCGCCCATAACAAATCCGTCACGAGTTTTGTCAAATGGGCGACTTGCTTTCTCTGGCTCACCATTACGTGTGCTGAGAGTGCGAGCCGAGGCAAATCCGGCCATCACCAAAGCTGCTATTGGGGCTTCAGAGCCGCCAGCAAACATGATGTCGGCCTCACCCCTCTCAATAATTCTGTAGGCATCACCGATTGAATGGGCAGAAGTGGCGCAAGCGGTCACAGTGCAAGTATTAGGACCTTTAGCGTTGTGTAGCATCGATACCCAACCGGCAGTCATATTGACAATCAGCATAGGCACGGTAAATGGCGAACAACGGTCAGGACCTTTGTCCATCAGAACATGAAACTGATCTTCAATTGATTGGAAACCACCAGCGGCCGAACCAACGGCAACACCTACTCGCTCGGGATCTTCTTTACTAAGGTCAAGCTTTGAATCGGCAACTGCCAACTTGGAGGCGGCAATAGCGAATTGAATAAATCTATCTGTACGCTTTACTGCTTTGTGATCCATGTATTTGGATGGATCGAAATCATACATTTCAGCTGCTATTTTGCAGGATGGTCTGAGCTTCTCAGGAATACGTTGAACCAACTTAACGCCAGATCTGCCACTGACGATTCCTTCCCAGAACTCATCCTTGCCTGTACCGACTGCGGATATGGGCCCCAGACCGGTAACGACTACACGCTCTTTTGTCATTACTCTACTTTATCTCTAGTTAATACCAATCCAAAGTGGACCACTGAACGTGGTCCACTTTGGATACAAAACCGTTCACTTTTTCGTGCGTATCACCTTTTAAAGCCTGGCTCTAAAGGTGACCTGCAATGTACTTAACGGCTTCACCAACAGTGGTGATTTTTTCAGCATCTTCGTCTGGAATTTCCATTCCAAACTCTTCTTCTAAAGCCATGACGAGCTCGACTGTGTCGAGTGAATCTGCGCCTAGATCTTTAGTGAAGCTAGCTTCCATGGTCACTTCTTCAACGTTAACGTTGAGCTGGGCCACAGCAACCTTCTTTACTCTTTCGAAGGCTTCCTTCTCTTCCATGAGTACTGTCTACCTCTTTTAAAAACTTTGAAAACCGCATGTAAAACTAATGGACCAAGTAGGCCCGATCCGGAGTGCATAGAATATCACGTCAGAAAACCAGTTTCTAATTGTGTATTTCTATATTACGTATAAAGACCGCCCGAAACCTCCAAGACTTGGCCGGTTACATACGAACCAGGACCAGCAAGGAACACCACTGCAGCAGCGATGTCTTCAGGAGTACCCATACGCTTAAGCGGAACCCGGTCGAGTATGTTCTTTATAATTTCCTCACCCAATGCCTTGGTCATATCGGTGTCGATAAACCCAGGAGCAATGGCATTGGAAGTTATATTGCGTGAGGCATATTCAAGAGCAATAGTCTTTGTGAAACCAATTAGCCCTGATTTAGCGGCGGCATAGTTCACCTGACCGAAGTTGCCATGCACACCAGAAGTGCTGGCAATATTGACAATGCGACCGGAGCGCTGCTTTGACATCACTTTAATAATGGGCTGGGTCACTTTGAAGGCTGAGGTCAAGTTAGTATCGATAACTGCTTGCCAATGCTCCTCACTCATCCGCATAAATAGATTGTCGCGGGTGATCCCGGCATTGTTTACCAGGATGTCGATACGGCCCCACTTGGCGACAATGGCCTCAACCATTTTTGCCACGCTAGCAGAGTCTGTAACGTTGCAAGGAACTGCGATGGCGTCGAAGCCGTCTTTCTCAAAATCAGCTGCAGTTTGCTTACACAGCTCTTCATTTATGTCGCTGATTACTACCTTGGCGCCTTCTTTTGCCAAAGCGTGCGAAATTGCTCGGCCGATTCCTCGTCCTGAGCCAGTAACTACCGCCACCTGGTCGGCTAACATGCCCATGCTTTTTTCCTTCTAGATTAGATTCAAAAGTGCTCCCTTAATTTACCGGCTTAACTTCGAATTGAGATCGTCTCAAACTCTAAAAGCAACAGGCGTTTACCCGGCAAACAAGAATTCTCACGGCTATTTAAATAAATATTTCGCCAAAACTGGCCAATAGTGGGGGAAATACGAAGGCAATGAGGTTTACCGATAGTGACATTAGATATCTTTTGGCTTAATCTCTTGACATAACCGACGAGAAGTCGAAAAGCCATGTCAGACGTAGCTAGTTTCCACTAGCCGGAGGGCGGGCGGACCTTGTGCACCCCTGGCGAATTTCATTATTTTGGATCAGCCAAACGCTTCTCAAGTCGGCGCAAGCAGGTATCTGGAGAATCAAAATAAATGGCTGATGGCAAATTGGACCAATCTGTAGCTCCCAGTGAAGACACTTCCAAATTAAAGGCCGATGTAGCAGCGAAATTACATGAAGGATTAAACCAGCCCCCCCAAGCAAAAGCTGAACCGGTTGCCGTTGCTCATACTGAGCTGACAGGGCTAACTGGTTTGAGTGGTTTAAAGGGACTAGTGGGCCAAGCTGCCTCAACGGGAGAAAAGCCCGACATCACACTGCGCTCACTCTCCGATAACATTGCTCAAGCGAAAGCCAAAACTACAGATAGTGGCAACGTTTTCGACAATCTAGCCCGTGACTCAAAGGTGGCACGCTACGGCATGGCTGGAGTAGAAGGTCTTGCTTACGCCGTACCTGGCGCGCTTAAGGCTGTCGCCCATGATATCTCGCACCCACTAGACCTGGCAGCGAAGGTAGCTGTAGCCGGTTCTATCGGCGTTGTGATGAAGACAGTTTTACCTAAGGCCGGTGTTGGCAAAGCCATTGTCGGTACAGTGATGGCCGGTTACATGGTTAAAGATGCCTTGCATCCAATCATGAACGCTATGGATCATTTAGAGACCTCCAGTCACGACATGGCATCAGTGCACAAGGCCGCCCAGATTATGGGAGATGGAGTAGGTCAATTTGCCTGGGATAGTTGGGTTGGTTCAAAAGTCGGTTTAAGAGCCGAAAAATGGACTGGCAATGTGTTAGAGGCAAAACTTGGCACCACAAGATATTCCAATTTTGAAAAGGCTAAAGTCGACTTCTTCTCATCAGATGAATATTTTGTAGGGCGCACACTAAACAACATAACACGGCCAATAAGCAGCGTTCTTACTTCCGTATCTGAGCGCATGACACGTAAGCCAGAGGAACCAAAAATTTCGCTGGATGAAGCCGTGCGAAAAATGGCTGAGGTGAAAGAGCAGAATGCCTACACCACACTCAGTGCTAATATGCATTTTAAAGGAATGGCAACGGCAGACTCTCAACCACTAGGATTCTCGCAGTCACTAGACTTAATTATTGGCGGTCACGACCCTCGCAAGCTATCAAACAACGAAGCCCTTGCGCTGCTAAAAACTGCAGAACCTACAGCTACAGCCAAACCTATCGACCTCACGGTGAGAGTGAACTCGGCCAGTGATGCCTTACCGGGCAGCCCAGCCAAATCTATTATTGGACCAAATGAAAAGCCTAGCCATACACCTGATGAGTTGGTCCCTCCCACTAAACCAACTGATTCAGGTAAACCAACTGACGCCACTAAGCCAGAGGGCCAATTAGAAGTCACTCCAGCAGCAGCTGTGGGCAAGCCTTATTTGACCAAGGCCGAACAAGAACTAAACGTTGGCACCATTTCAAAACTTGCTGAAATGAATACCAAAGAAATGAAAGAGTGGCCAGACAGCAAAGTTTTGATTGCTGACGCGGTTGAAGCAGCCCTCGGACCAATTCATGCTGCCATCACACCTAGTGGTAGCAAAATGGACCCTGGCTTCATTCAAGCAAGAAACCAAGCCGTGAGCCTAGGCAGCCAGGTACGTAGTGAACAAGACTATCGGTACATAGATCCACTACTCGGGCGCTTTAGCTCAGCAGCGAACCAACACATCTCTAAAGGTCTGAGCGAAACAGCCAACTACAAACGTGAACTGGATCTTCTGGCCCAAGAAATTCACAGTACTTTAGTGCGCAACATGAAAAAAGCTGGCGTTGACCCAGACCAAGTTCTGCGCTCGAAAAATCCACCAATCTTCTCAATTATGCATGACGGTGGTGCCGGCCCCCACACCATGCGGCAAATTGATGGTGTGTGGAACGTAGACCATGTGCTCTATCCACGCAATATGGTTGGTGTAAGAAGCGTCACCACTAGTGGTATTCATGGTCATGAAATCGGACATGACCAGTATGGTGGCATCCTCAAATTTGAAGAATCTATTCGCGAAAACGTCATCAAAACCGCAGTAGAAAAAGGACTGGGCACTCGCGCTCAAGATAAAGTGGCAGTACCTGGCCATGGCGATATGACCAAGGCAGAACTGATTGAACATATCTTCAAAGCCCAAGCCGATGAGAACACTGCTGACATTTGGGGAGCAGCTTGGACTGGCCACAACGGTGGCGGAGCCCTCGGTATTCTGTTGCAGTCACTGAGAAAAGGTGGACAGCTTGAGACAAGAAACGTCTTCGGCAAAGAATTTGTCGCTCCTGATAATCCACTTGGCTTTGAAGTGCATGCCTTTGATGCCTTAAGACCAAAAATCGTAGCGGCCACCATGCGAGCCAGAGCCAACGGTGATAAGAATGTACTTGATCATGCCAAAGCCTTAGACCGCTATTCCGATGAAGCTTCGCGGCCTGGAGACTATGTCTTCGCTAATATGGATAAGCCTGGTGAAACGATCACAATCACCAGAAAAGATCTCGAAGACGTCATTCCGCACTTAATTGATGCGCAAATGAATACTCCATTGCCAGCTCTGCACGGCAAGACATTTGGCGACATACTGCCTGACCTTCCTGCCCATATGGCCAAGATGGATAACTTGGCAGGCCTAATGGTCGACGCTGTCAACAAAGGCAAAAAGCCTAATGAAATTCCTTTCGACACCCAGCACTATTCAATTAACCAGGTCTTTGGTGCTGGTATGCCAGCCGCTATGAGACTGGTCGCCCAAGGTATGGATGCCACGGAAGCGAATAAAGCAGTGAACAAGATGTCCGACTTCTTGCGCGCTCTCTATCACGACAATGACCCACACGTTGACCCGCTCAAACCAACCACCCTGCAAGCAATCAGACTGACTTCACCCAAAGATATTGCCGCCTCCACAAGGCGTGTTGCTGCGGCCGCCACTGAAAACACTGGTATAGCCATCGGCAAAACACCAGCCTTCTTCAACGGACTGGGAGATCGCACTTCATCTCTCGGTGGGGCCCTGGGTTCAGTTGAGATTGGCAGCTACATCCGCAATTTGGAAGCGCAAAAGCAAAGAGAAGCGAGCGATTCAGCTAGCAGCAAATTCCCAAGAATGAGCTTTGAGCCTACTGCGCCAGCCAAGACACCACTGCAAGACAGAACGCTAAGTAATATTGCTTACATGCAAGGAGCCAGCAAACAAATACTTGAAGGCCAACCAGAAAAATAGACCTTAGGCACGATAAAGTTAAAGCTAAAAACGCGCTATTATGAGTTTTTGGTTATTTGATCGTGAGTATAGGCGTGAACAGAAACGAGCCCAAAATAGTTCAGCGATTAGTTCAGCGAATAGTAATCAGACCGCATTTAATGGGCTGGCAACTGGCTAGGCTGGCATTAATCTCGACCATTTGCCTAACATTTTCTGGCTCGATTGTAGTCAGGCCAGCGATCGCTCAGTATGAAGAACAGAATGGTCTGGTCTTAGCCCAGGCCAAGTATCGCAGCGCCGCCCAAATGTTTGGGGTTGGTGACTACCAAAACTGCATTAATTTGCTCAGGCAAGCTCAGACTGGCGACTCTCGCAACAAACAAATACCGCACCTCATGGCCTTGGCCTATTCACAGATGGGCGACAGTAAGAACGCAGAAATTCAATTTAGATCGGCCCTTAGCGTCGATTACAACTTTGTTGAATGTCGCAACAACTACGGCATATTGCTCAAGAAAATCGGAAAATTCGACGAGGCCAAGAAGCAATTCAACGATTGCATCCGTATCAATTCGCGCTATCCCAAAGCCCACTACAACCTGGGTACAGTTTATTTTGATCAGGGCGATTTTGACTCAGCCATTGAGTCGTTTCGCACAGCCACACGCCTTGATAGCAGTTATTTTGAAGCCAACCGCGACCTTGGTCTAGCAATTTTTCAAAAGTTCGAACGGGGTGATGGCGGAGAGATTGCCGAATGTTTAGAGAAGCTAGAAGTAGCAGCTCAACTAGTGCCGCAGAATCCAATGATTCACTATCACTTGGCCAATATTTATTGTTGTGATGGCAATCTAGATGAAGCCGAAATCGAATTTCGCAAAGCTCTTAAATTTGACCCGAAGCTTGCTGCAGCCCATTTTGAGTTGGGTCGTTTGCGCTATCTCAGAGGTGATCCCAATCGAGCATTATTTGAGTTAAAAGAGTCACAACGAGTAAGCCCGATTTATACAGAAGGGAAAAAATATCCATCTATTGATCGAGTAAAGGTTAAACAGCTACAGGCCAAGTGCGAAGAGCTGACCGATAATTACGAGGCTGCAATTGAGTCACTTAAAGATGTAGCCAGCCTGACGGCTAATAATTCCCAGACAACTAAACATATTGCCGAGTTGAGTCGTTTAACTAGAAGTGGTGGCCGTAGAAGCGCCAAAGAAGTTGATCCAGCCGAAATTAAAGCGATTGTCTCTCAGGGCATCCACCAGACTGAATCGGGAGAGCTCGATGCTGCCAAAGCCAGTTTCAGCAGGGCCATAGAGCTTGATCCTAAGTCATTCCTTGCCTATCAAAATCTCGGTGGCATCCTCGAAGCCCAGGGCGACCTGGCAAATGCTACGATGCAGTATCAGGCAGCTCTTGATCTCAAGCCCAAATACGACGGTTTGTATTACAACATGGCTTACTTGCTAGAGAAAGAAAATATGAAAGCTGAGGCTGGCGCCTGGTACAAGCGTTTTCATGAGCTTTCCGGTAAATATCCATACGACCCGAAACATATTGTTTCGCTGCAGCAAGAACTTGCCCGTGAGCGCGTTCGCAGCCAAAGTAAATAGTCTAGACCGGCTGCTGCCGAGACAGCCACGACTGTCACGGTAGACCGGGTGCTAAAATTTGGCCATGACTAAAGCAGTATCAACTCTTACACTCCAAAAATACAAACGTGACGGCCGCAAGATTGTCGCCCTCACGGCTTATGACTACTCAATGGCAAAGATTCTCGATAAAGCGGGAGTTGATTTGATATTGGTTGGTGATAGCTTGGCCATGGTCGCCTTAGGTCATCGCACCACGCACGCCGTGACTATGGAAGAAATGCTGCACCACACCAGAGCAGTTACCAGAGGTGTGAGCAATGCCATGGTAGTTGCAGATCTGCCTTTTATGAGCTATCAAGTCGATGTCATCCAAGCAATTACTAATGCTGGCCGCTTCGTCAAGGAAGCACAAGCACATGCAGTAAAGTTAGAAGGGGCAACAAGACTCAATCTAGAAATTATTGAGCGTTTGGTCGGCATGGGTATTCCGGTCATGGGACACCTTGGTTACACTCCCCAAGCCATACACGGCCTAGGCGGCGCCAGAGTACAGGGGCGCTCAGCCGATGAAGCCATAAAACTAATTGACGATGCTCGCGCTCTTGAGATGGCAGGCTGTTTTTCAGTGGTATTAGAAATGGTGCCAACGGCTGTTGCTAAAGCCGTTACAGAACGCCTGACCATTCCCACTGTCGGCATTGGTGCAGGCAATGTCTGTGACGGTCAGATTTTAGTTACTGACGATCTCATGGGCAAATTTACAGATTTTCTCCCGCGCTTTGTGAGACGCTACGCCGATCTTAGCCAGGTTTGCCAGGATGCGGTCGGTAAATATGCTGAAGATGTGAAGTCGGCGAACTTCCCCAATGCTTCAGAATCATTCTTGCTTCCCAAAGACGAAGAAGAAGAGCTCAAGCGCAAACTTGCCCAAGAAAGCGTTACTAGCGGCGAGATCTGCTAACTATTTTTTTGCTTAGCAACTATGACACGAATGGGTACTGCAAGAGCCACAACCACCACCACCAGAGCTGCTCTTAGTGCCAGAACTCTTAGAATTTTGACCAACATCTGGAGTGCTCCCGGAAGAGCGCAGGATCATATTCCAGATGCGCGAAACATTGGCAGAGCCGCATTCAGCACAGTTGGTATCGGATGGGTCGTTCATTGAACGCTCTACGGTAAAGGCCACACGACATTCTTGGCAGCGATAATCATAACTAGGCATTTTATTTAGACTCTTCTGGAGTAGGACTAGACGTAGAGCTAGCTGTAGAACTAGAAGTAGAAGTAGCTTCGGTCTTTACATCAGGTGAAGATTCACTTTTAGGTACAGACTTTGGTGCCGAATTAGACTTGGGGTCTTTCTTCTTAAAGTCTAGGTCACCATGAACCCAGGCTGAAACGTCGTTCACAAGAACCACTACCATCAAGGCGATCAAGCTGAGAAATCCCCATTTGACGATCTCCCCTTGGGCCCTTTCTTCCATCGGTTTGCCTCGCACCGCTTCTAAAAGCATAAAGGCCAGGTGGCCGCCATCCAGTGCTGGCCAAGGAAGTAAGTTAACGATTGCCAAATCCATCGAGATCAAAATAGTGAACATAAAAAGCTGTCGCCAGTCTTCTTTAGCAAAATCGGCGCCGATTTTGACCACGGCTATAACACCGTGAAAACTTTCAATACCAGGCTGGGGCTTGCCATCTTTGCTCTTGGCATTGGGAGAAATAATTTTATTGGCGACGCCCTGGAAAAGACTACCGATGGAATTGACCATCTGCCCTGTCTGAGTTGTTAGTTCAGTAGCCGCAATAGTAGCCACATCAATGGGGCTGCCTTCAATTTTGACGTATTGTACTTTCGGCGATAAACCCATGCCGACTTTGCCATCTTTATTGGGCGTCATCGGCAGGTCAATTGCTTGTCCGTCGCGCTTGACATGCAAAACAATGGGGGTCAGTTTCTTGGTAGCTAGATAAGAGATGAACTCTTCTGGTGTCTTAATCTTCTTGTCATCGACACCCAGTAATTCGTCATTGGTTAGCACCCCGGCAGTGGCGGCAATAGGGTTGGCTGCTGGTAGCTCGCCTACGAAGACACCCTGGGGTATTGGGCGGCCCAGAGCGGTCATCATGATCAACATCACGAGATAAGCAAAGAGCACATTAAAAGTGACGCCTGCTACGGCAACCAGGGCCCTCTGCCAGATAGGAAACTTCTTGAATGGAGAAAGCTGAACTCCGAATACCTCAGCCGAGGCATTGCTTTCGTCACCAAGTTCGGGAATGGCTACATAACCGCCCAGCATACAAGCATGAATGCGAAATTCAGTGTTCCAGCGCTTGCCCACAGTCCAAGATGGTCCAAAAGGTAGACCGAATCCGAAAACCGGGGTCTGGAAACCAAAGAATCGGGCTACCAGAAAATGGCCACATTCATGAACGATGATCAAAGTGCTCAATATAGCGAGCATCATGAAAATACCGAAAGCTTGTTCCAAGACCAATTCCTCATGAGGTGACTGGCCTTAGAGCTATTTAGCGTGGCTAGATAGCACCTTCTTGGGCCAGAGGCTCTATCGTGACATCTTTGTAGTAGTACGACAGAATCTGTTCTGCATTATATCCGTTATCAGCCAGGGCTTTCGCTCCCCATTGAGAAAGGCCAAGGCCGTGACCATAGCCCCTACCGCTGAAGATATAACTACTGTCAGACTGGAAGAGGCTGAACTGGGTACTGGGTAAGTTAAATAATCTTCGTAACTCAGTGCCAGCAATAATTCTTGCTGAATTTTGGCCAACCACAAGAATGTCCCTTACCCGTTGCGAGTCACCGGGATGGCGACCAATCACCAAAACGCCAAGAAGTTGGTTATCTGGAGCTGAGCCCAAAAGAGCTTTTGCCAGGGCTTGGGAGGTTATGGTTTTGCGCCAGGTAAATTGCGGGGCCGCATCGTCATAGTCGACGACACTCTTGAGGTAGGGCAATGGTTTACCCCAAACATTTTCAGAGACCTCGGTACTACCACCACTGGTGCTATGGAAGAAAGCAGAAATAACTTTATTACCGTTTTTCAATACCAAACCAGAGGTTGCCGCCACTGCTGCATTAGTCTCAGCAGATTCAGCCACTACGCCACGATAAACCTGATCATCAACAGTGGCTTTGACATCATAACCCTCAGACTTATGCTTGCCGAAATTAGCCACAGCGTATGAACGAGCGGCAATAGCCTGGGCTTTCAATACTTCTTTTGGCCATAATGAAGGCACTTCAGACGGTACTACCGATAAGAGATAGTCTTCCAAATCTAGAACGTTAATGAGATTGATACCAGTGGTATCACTTATGCCAGATGAGTCGGTTTTAGTTGTTGGACGCAAGACAACTGCCCCACGATAGAGCTTACCGTTTACTCCAATCAAAGGAGCACTACTAGGTTCTCGCCCATCGGCCGGATCTGTCACCTGGTCAGGAACTGCAATGTATCCCTGGGAAGCATCGATTACTGAAGAAGAGGCAGTTACCCCGCCTTTCTTGGCTGGGGCCAGTAAGGGCAAGACCAACTGATTTGAATCGTTGGTTGTACCAAAAAAGCTACCAGTACTTGGTATAAAAGCGACTTTGGCAATTGTAGATGCTGGCGCAATCTTGTCTCGACTACTTTTGCCGTTAAAAACAATAGTGCTATTACCCTTAGTGGTCGAGCGAGCCAGACTCAAGTTCCAGGCGCTCTGCGGCGCTATTTTGCCGACCAGAGTACCGTCGGCAACGGTATAGACACTGCCACCATCAGGAAAATCAAGATCAACTTTCTGCAATGAAGATGACAAACAAACTCTTATTTGTTTATCCGCCGCTTGAGCCGATAGGCCACCAGGAAGGAGACTGGCTACAGCAAGACTAATTGCCAGAGCAAAGGCTCTACCCCAGAGCTTACCTTTTGACCAACGTTGATTATCACTGGCATCGTGGCTATCGCCACTACCAATAGCTTGATGTCGGTTTGCCACCGCCCAGGGTGACAGAGCTTGTGAGGCCGATAAATCGCTCGAAACCTGTTCTTGCTCTTCTAATAGATAAGCCTGCACAGCTGCGGTGATGGCAGCCATCTCATCGTCGGTGGCGACCGAAGTATCTTTTGTAGTAACTGACAAATTCATGATACTCACTTCGACCAATTGCTACCACTTCACAATTATAGCCGCCAAAATAAGTTTGTATAGACGATTTCATAAACCTGCCTATTGGCAGATTTTGCGAACATTAGACCAGTGCCAAGCGAAATAGTCGAGTACTTTGGTACATGAGTATTTGCAAAAACAGACAACCTGTTAGGCTGTCTGTCTTAAAAATGGGTGTAAAACCCTAAAATTCCAGGTTAACCCTTCAGTGCTTCAGCACCACCGACGATTTCAAGCAATTCTTGAGTAATAGCAGCCTGACGGGCCTTGTTATAAACAAGAGTCAAGCCGGCGATTAAATCACGGGCGTTATTAGAAGCATTAGTCATAGCATTCATCCGCGAGGCTAACTCAGCGGCTGAGGCCTCAAGCAGACCTTGATAGACAACGTTCTGAATATACTTCGGTAGTAGTTCGCGCTCCATAACATCAATAATGCTGGGCTCGAACAAACGAATCGGTTGCAACACAGTTTTATTTTCTGCTGGTGGCAGATCAATTGGCAAATATTTGGTAGTTACAACTTCAGAGCGCAACATCGAAATGAAGTCAGTACCAATAATTTCTATTGAATCAACTTTCTTCTCGGTATAAAGCTCAGAAGCAAAGTTAGCAATCAACTTAGCTTCTTCAACTGTTGGTATAGCTGGCAAGAGAGTAAAGGTTTTGAGCTTTTCAATCTTGATTGATTTGAAGAAGGAGACAGCCTTAAGACCAACCAAGATTAGAGAGACTTCTTTACCTTCGCTTTGAAGCTTGGAGATGCGAGCAATTACTTCTCTAAACACCGTGGTGTTATATGAGCCGCAAAGACCTCTATCAGAAGATAAAACAACGATGGCTACCTTTTTAACATCACGTCTGGTGAGCAAGTGCAGTTCTTGCACATCTATTGGGCTCACTTCCCCGACCACTTCTCTCAGCATCCTTACGACTGCCTGGGTAAAGGGTCGAGCTGCCAGCACACGCATCTGCGCGCGCCTGACTTTAGCGGCGGCTACCAGTTTCATGGCCCGAGTAATCTTCTGGGTCGACTGGACGCTCTTGATTCTTTGACGTATTGCCTTGAGGTTAGCCATCTTTTGTTTTCTCTAAATTATGGTTTGAAGAAGTTGGTCTTGAACTTGTTCAAGTGGTCAACAAGCGCTGTTTCATCAGCATCAGAGAGTTTGTCTCCGGTGAGAAGCTTAGCTTCAAGATCTTTAGCCTGTGCGCCAAGGTACTTGAACCATTCGACCTTGAACTTGGTGATGTTTTTGGTATCAACATCATCAAGGATGCCCTTGTTAGCAGCAAACAAGATTGAAACTTGTTCAGCCAAGCTGAGCGGACGATACTGAGCTTGTTTCAGCACTTCAGTCAACTTTTGACCGCGGCGAATTTGATCTTGTGTTGATTTGTCGAGGTCAGAGGCAAACTGAGCGAATGCTTCTAATTCTCTGAATTGGGCAAGGTCGAGACGAAGCTTACCGGCTACAGATTTCATCGCCTTAGTTTGGGCTGAACCGCCCACTCGGCTTACCGAAATACCAGCGTTGATAGCAGGACGCACACCAGCGTAGAACAAATCGGTTTCTAAGAAGATTTGTCCGTCTGTAATCGAAATTACGTTGGTTGGAATGTAAGCCGATACGTCACCAGCTTGAGTCTCAATGATCGGAAGAGCAGTTAGAGAGCCAGCACCGAGAGCATCTGACAATTTTGCAGCGCGCTCAAGCAAGCGGCTGTGCAGATAGAAAACGTCTCCAGGGAAAGCTTCACGACCTGGCGGACGGCGAAGCAGCAAGCTCATTGTTCTGTAGGCAGTAGCGTGCTTGGACAAGTCATCATAAACAAGAAGGGCATGTCCGCCTTTCTTCATGAAGTACTCACCCATGGCCACACCAGCGTATGGTGCCAAGAACTGAAGGGCAGGAGCATCGGTTGCCGATGAAGCAACAATGATTGTGTATTCCATTGCGCCAGCATCTTCCAAAATTTTCTGGATTTTACCGACGTTTGAAGCTTTCTGCCCGATAGCTACATAAATACAGATAGGGCGATTAGGTTGATTCTTCTGGTTGATGATGGCGTCAATGGCGACAGCAGTCTTACCAGTTTGACGGTCACCGATGATAAGTTCGCGCTGACCACGACCAATTGGAATCATACCGTCGATGGCGGCGATACCGGTCATCATTGGTTCGTGCACTGATTTACGGGAAACGATACCAGGAGCTTTAACTTCGATTGGTGAAGTCTCAGTGGCGTTGATTGGTCCTTTACCATCTAATGGGATACCAATCGGGTTAACGACACGACCGAGAAGAGCTTCGCCAACTGGCACAGAAGCAATCTTGCCGGTGGTGCGAACTTCCATACCTTCTGAAATTTTGCGGCCTTCACCAAGAATTACAACACCGACGTTGTCTTCTTCTAAGTTGAGAACCATGCCGCGAGTCTTATCAGGATCGTCGAACTCGACCAATTCTCCAGCCATGGCTTTTTCCATGCCGTAAATACGGGCAATACCGTCGCCCACCTGAAGCACGCTACCGACGTTGCTGACATTCAACGCAGAACGGTATTGCTCCAGTTGCTGTTTCAATACTGATGTGATTTCGTCGGGCCTGATTGCCATGGTCATTAACCTCTAAGTTACTTGTTTTCTTGTTTGTGGTCAGTTTGCTTTGTTGATTTTGTTTTTTGTAGGTTGCAATTAAACAGCCATGAGGGCTTTTTCGAGAGCTTTCAGTCGGCCATTTAGGCTGCCATCAATAACTTGGTCACCAAGCCTGAGAACAACCCCACCGATTAGTGAAGGATCGACTTTAACTTCAAGCTCCAGGCGTTTGCCGAGATGCTCGGTTAGTTGAGCTTTGATATTGGCGACATTAGCGTCAGCCATGGTTTCTGAACAGGTCAACAATGCGCTAACAACATTTTTGCGTTTGTTGAGCAGTTCACGGTAACCAGATTCAATGAAAGGAAGGAGATCTAGTCTGCGTTTATCAGCCAGCAAGTTGATCAAGTTATCTGTCAGTGTCGAGACCTTGCCACTAAATACGGTTCGCAGAATTTCTTTCTTCTGAGTAGCCCGAATGGCAGGGTGATTGATGATGATGCTCATGTCTTTGTCTGAAGCGAAAACGGTGTTGACCATTTTCAGTTCGTCTAAAACATTTTCTTCTTGAGCATTTTTGCTAGACAGATCAAGCACCGCTTCGGCGTATGAGCTAGCTATTCCTTGTAGTTCGGTATTCATCTAGTCAATGGACCTTTTTAATTAGAAACAGACTTACTTAGAAACAGACTCAAGTGCACCGGATGAAACCAGCGACTTAGTATTGAGCGTTTCAAGTTGCTCCATAAATTGATTGAGCAGATTAGCTTTCACTTCAGCACTGGTCTGAGAGGCAAGCTGTCCACGTGTCAATTCAATAGCGGCTTTAACCGAAGCCTGACGCAATTCGTTAACCAGCAATTGTCTCTCTCCAGCCACGGCATTCTCAAACTTGACCAGCATTTCAGCTATGTCTTTTTGAGTCTGGGCCTCAAGATTGGCTTTCATCTCAGCAGCAATAGTTTTGGCTTCAATAAGAATTTGTTCGGCTTCTTTTTCAGCGTTAGCAACAGCTGCTTTTTGCTTTTCGAGAAGGGCTTCAGCATCCTGGCGAGCTTTCTGGGCAGCGGCCAAAGTAGCATTGATACTTTCGTCCCGAGCTTTGAAGACTGGTGGCAGGTTCTTAGCCATTACCCACCAGAAGAAAGCAACGAGCAAAACCCAGTTAATGACATTGTTTTCGAACATAGCAAAGAGCTGATTATGCTCGACTTCAGCAAACAAAAACATTAGCAGGCCTCCTCAAGCGCTTTCTTCACCTGGCTTCTATCGAGACCAGAGGCAACATGACTAGTACCAATCAGTTTGCCCATCATGATGTTGACCAATTCAATTTCACGGTCAACTAGCTGATCTACCAGACCCTTCTTCTCTTCAGCCAACTCGACTCGTGCAGCATCTAGTCTTTGACGACCGCCAGCTTGCACTTTCGAGATTTCTTCATTACGTAGTTTCTGGGAGGCGGTGACGCCCTCATTGATAATCGATTGGGCCTTGTTGCGCACATCGGCTAAGCTCTTCTGGTATTCCACCAGAACTAAATCAGCTTCGGCACGTGAGGCCTTTGAAGCTTCCAAATCTTTCTCAATTTTGGCAGCCCGCGCCTCCAGAACCTTGGCCACGGGCTTGACAAAGACCAAGTCTAAAGCCCATATAAAGGCTAAAAAACTGATCAATAGGACGACGACTGTACCGTTTAGCTCGAGCATTTTGTTGAATTACTCTCTGATTCCACTACTAACTCTTAATTCCAAGTTTGGTCTATAACACCGTTGTTTACGGGGTTTTACCAAGGCCGAAGAGCTGAAGTGAAACTAGGAAAGCGAATAGACCAAGAGCTTCCATCAAAGCGGCGAAGATGATGCCGTTGATAAGCAATTTGCCTTGCATTTCAGGTTGGCGAGCCATACCTTCTAGAGCTCTAGAAGCAGCGATACCGATGCCGATACCAGGTACGCCTACACCGATAGCTCCCAAGCCTGCGCCGATGAGGGCTGCTGCTCTGATTACAGTTTGACTATCAATTCCGCCCGCGACGGCTCCGGCCTGGGCAATCAGTTGGTGGTCCACAGAAAATCTCCTTAACACAATCGAAAAATTTCGCCAGCTATTTTGAACTGTCGCTCCATAGCGGAACGAATTCAAAAGGCGTACTGATTATATCAGTCGATGCATAACCCCAAAATCGCCCCGTTGGCGCTTAAAAGCGGTTAAGCAGCAGCGGAACTGGCTGTCCAAGCGCTTTCTATTCTCTGTCGTTAAAATTGCGCCGCGAAAGCAGCGAATTAAAGTGAACAATTTCCTAACGAAGTTAGTAACTAAACACTGCACTAGCAGCCATTGTTCATAGCAAGTAGCCAAGACCACTCCGATCGAGAAGTTCTTGGCTACCAATAAAGTCAAATTGTGAACACAGTGAACGATGAACGATGAGCGGTTAAGACCTAGTGGTGGTCGGCAACTGCTGCACCGATGTAGATAGATGTAAGAAGAGTGAAGACGAAGGCCTGAACAACAGCGATGAAGACTTCGAAAGCCATAACAAACGAAGGCAAGATAACTGGGCACATACCCAAGAAAGCGCTTCTCAACATTTCGTCGGCTGTGATTACCAGAAGAAGACGAAGAGCTAGTGTTGCAGGACGAACCACAAGGTCGAGCCACTCAAGCGGGGCGATTGGTTTCCAGAAGAAAAGACCAACATAGTGGTGACCGTGAGCCATTACACCCGAAGCCAAATAAGTAATGATGGCAAGACCAGCGAGGCCAGCTGTAACGTTGAAATCAGTCGTTGCCGCAGCCACTTCAAAGTGCTTGCCGTCGACATGGGGCCACCAAGACATATGCTCGAGCACTTGATAAGGCAAAATGCCAATCAGGTTGCTGGCCAAAATGAACATGAATAGACCGCAGAGAAGAGGCATATAAGGCTTATAGCGATGATCACCAATTGAGCCTTTGGCAATATCAAGAATGAAGGTATAAAGCCCTTCAAGAATTCCCTGGCCTTTACCACCGGGGCCTTCGACAGTGAGATTACTGGTAATAGCCGAGCAGCTCAAAAGAATCAGGGCCATGGCGGTCCAGCTCAGGATGATAGTGTCAGCGTGAATATCGCCCACTGTTCCCATCTCGAAGGGCAATTTAATACCGGTAATCGATGGGTCGTGCACTAATTCTTTTAAGGGTAAACTCTCGCCTAACATTCAGCTATTCCCGCTCTTTTAGAGGTAAGTCATATAAAAATTTTGAAGCTAAGCTTCAGTTGGCTTCTCTACTTGATTACGCCGCCAAATTTCGCCGCTCAGTCAAGGAGAAGACGCCTCAAATAATAGCAGATAGACTTTGGCCAAATTGGCGCCAGCAAAAGCTTTGAATCCTGGAGCAAAAGATTGGCAATGCCAACCAGCGCCACCGGAGACTGGTTCAGCGCTTCTTGTCCATGTCGTTTGAACGTTTTATAACAAAGGCAATGCCAAGGCCAAAACCAACAGATATACCGACAATCACACCATAGGGTGAAGACTGAAAACGCCCGTCCATCCAGGCTCCCGCAAAATAGCCAGCGACAGTTAAGACGACGATTGCCGAGCCCAGCTCTGAGGCAATCATAATTTGAGCGCCCAGTCCGCCCATCGGTTCGTCGGTTTGATTCTTCATAAAGTTTTCAACATACCTATGGGAAAGCGTCAAATTCCGGCGCTAATTCTAATGTACACCCTAGAACATAGGTTTTAAGTTTAGGCAGCTTTTGAGCGCTAAAACCGGGCATAAGTGAAAATGTAGAGACCTATCCTGAGCAGTTGAAATGCTAAGAGCAAATTCATGCTATGAGTATTAAGTCTTTATCTTTAGAATAGACTTTAGTCTAGATGGGTCTAGGTTGGTCTAGACAGGTAAGAGGAGTTATCAGTAGATGTTCGATCGGCTTGCACAAATCATCAAGGCTGCCTTCAATGCCATTCTGGGCAAGGTAGAAGATCCACAGATGATGCTAGAACAGACCTATAACGACTTACAGAACAATGTAATTCAAGTGAGGCAGGCCGTCGCTCAAGCGATTGCCACCGAGAAACAGCTTGAGCAACAATTGCAGAAGAATAAAGACCAGGCCGCTACCTGGCAGAACCGCGCAGCCATGGCTGTTCAACAGAACAACGATGAACTGGCCCGTCAGGCCTTGCAGAGAAAGCAGCAGTATGCCCAGGCTTCAACCGACTTAGAGCAACAGCTTAAGGTACAAAAAGAAGCGACATCGGGCCTGAGACAGCGCCTCACCGAGCTTGAAAATGAGCTACAGAAGGCCCACACAAAGAAACAAGTTTTGATTGCCCGCGACAAAGCTGCCAAAGCCACAATGAAGGCCAACGAGATTCTCTCAAAGACCAATTCAAATGGCACTTTGAACGTTATTGAACGGATGGAAACTAAAGTGCTGGAGCGCGAGGCCAAAGCCGCCGCTCTCGGCGAACTAGGCAGCGACCAACTCGATAAGCAATTCAAAAACTTTGAAGGCAAAACCGATATCGAGATGGAACTGATGATGCTCAAAGGCCAAATGGGCGCTCCTGCAAGTAGTGACCAGCCGAAGCTCATCGTCAGCGATAAAGACAATCAAGAGCCTGTTCTACTAGAAACCAAGAATGTCGAAGCTATAGAAGCTCAGGATGTTCGCGAGCTGAAGACCAACGACTAAAGTAGTCTTGGAAACGGCCTTCTAGAATAGCTTTGCGGCAATTCTGTGCCTCATCTATTAGATAGCTGACATTATGAATGGAGAGCAACATCGCTCCGGCCATCTCGTTTTGGCGCACCAGGTGATGCAAATAAGCCCGGCTGTGATTAGCACAGGTTGAGCAGGTGCACTCGCTATCAATGGGACCCCAGTCTTTTCTATAGGGGGAGTTCTTCAGAGAAATACGCCCTTCTTTGGTAAAGGCGGCACCGTGACGAGCCAGACGGGTGGGCGAGACACAGTCGAACATGTCAATACCGCATCTGATGGCATAAATGATGTCCCAAGGAGTGCCCACTCCCATCAAGTAGCGCGGCTTCTCGCGAGGCAAGAGAGGAGTTGTATAGAGCACCACATTCTCAATGGTCTTGCGGTCCTCGCCCACGGCTACGCCACCAATGGCAAAGCCAGGAAGGTCATAGGCCGTCACAGCCTTGGCCGACTGCCGCCGCAGATCTTCATAGATACTGCCTTGAACTATGCCAAACAGAGCCTGGTCGGCGCTGCGAGCATGCTTGTCCACACAAATTTCCAGCCACCGGTGGGTGCGCTCCATTGCCGACTGAGCTTCTTCAAAGGTAGCGGGATTCTTGACGCATTCATCAAAGGCCATAATGATATCGGCGCCAATGGCATTTTGAATGGTCATCGACTCACTCGGTCCGATAAAGTGCTCGCGACCGCCGCGATGATCTTTAAAAAAGACGCCTTTATCTGTGATCTTGCGCAATTCATCAAGGCTGAAAACCTGGAACCCGCCTGAATCTGTGAGAATTGGCTTGTGCCAGTTCATAAACTTATGCAGACCGCCGGCCTCTTTAATCAACTCATGGCCTGGGCGCAGATAAAGGTGATATGAGTTAGAAAGTACTATTTGAGCGCCGCAATCGTCAGTTTGCTCAAATGTCAGGGCGCGCAACGCAGCATTAGTGCCCACAGGCATAAATACAGGGGTTTCAACCGTGCCATGGGGGGTGTGAAATTTCCCCGCCCTTGCCCCCGACCAGGGACATTCAGCTTCAAGTTCAAAAGTGACTGCGTAGTTCAAAAAGGTAATCCTAAAACTGGTGCTTTTAGCCCAAAACGACCAGTATAGATATAATTCCAGATAGATGAAAGCTTTTATTACTCAATCAATTACTAGTGTAAGTTGCCTGCTGCTCATTGCTATGCCGGCAAATGCGCAGTTCACTTTCGCCGAACCAGGTACTAAAGCCGACCAAACTGACACAGCTGCAGTCTATGCCAATCGTATATTGAAAAGGCGACTGCAGACCGATAAAAGACTGGCGGTCAATCTTCTCAATAAAGAAGATGGGGGTGCCGATGTCTACGCCAGCTTACCTTTTCAATCAGAGCAATTGCATTTGCTATTGGGCCGCTATCAGGCCTTTGGTCAGGTCGCAAGCCCTACTAGCGGGCCTAAACTAAAGGGTTCGATAGACGATAAGAGATTGGCACAGACACGCTTTCAGGCAGAGCAGATGATTCTAGGCAGCGCCACAAGCGATGTCAAAGTACTAGACGAATTTAGCGCACCGCCGGTGGCAGAGGGCGAAGGGGCACTATTGAGCAAGATCAATGGCCCGGATTGCAACCTTGTGCAAGCCTTTGATTTGGCTCTAGCAGGCCGTTTAGCCGAGGCTATGGCAAAACAATCAGCACTTGAGGGCAGCAAAGAGAAGTTTAGTGCTACTGCTCAAGCACGCATCGAGAACAATCGCCTCTGCCTTTTAGCACTGAGCGGCAATGTCGCTGCCGCGGCAACAGCTATAAAGAAGGCCTCTAGCACTTCACCCTGGCACAATAGTCCAGCTAAATATCCAATCAATCTCCTCAACCAAGCCAATATTTTACTAGCGAACAAAGATGCTTCGTCGGCTTTAGCCATCCTCGAAAAGTTGGATGTGCCCCTTTCTGGCCGACTAGCCCTAGCTCATATGCGCACTAGATTGGCCGTCTACAGTCAATCAGGCGATAAAGTGCGCGCCCAAGAGTTAGCTAATGAGATGGTTAAACGCTACCCCACCAATCCTGGTGCTCTCACCACAGCTGGTGACCTGGCCATGCAGAATGAAAACTACAAACAAGCCTCAGTCTATCTAAAACAGGCTGCCAGTCTCAATAAAGCCAACCCTGACTCACTAATAAAGCTAGCCATGTGTCAAGCAAAAATGGGCGATCTCGATGAGGCCATCAAAACAGCATCACTAGCCACCCGCGATTATCCGCTAAGCCCCGAGTCTCATATGGCCCTGGGCAAGCTGCATATGGACAATAAAGAGTTTTTGGGAGCGCGCTTACAATTTGAACGCGCCCTAGAAGTAAGCAATGGTTTTGCTGAAAAGAAGCAAGTCTTTTTGCCTTTGATGAAAGTGCTAGACATCATGAATGAAGACAAAGACTTACTCAAATATCTCCAGCAATGGGTCAAGCAATACCCCCAAGAGCCAGTCTGCCACTACAACCGCGCCTTCGTGTTGGCAGAGAAAAAGCAAGTTGATGAAGCCATAGAAGAATATACAAAGGCTATCAATCTAGCACCAAAATATAGCAAAGCGCGCTACAACTTAGCTCTACTCTATGTGCAAAAGAAGAAGCCACTTGAAGCAAAGGCACAGCTGATGCGGTTTATAGAAGACAGTAGCGGTCCAGAAAAAGAGCAAGCCGCGACTTTGCTTAAGACTCTTTAGGCACAGTTTTAACAAGATCGAGATACTGATCCAAAAAGTTGTCGTCGATATATTCCATATCGCCTGCAACTGGAATAAAGCTGCTTCTGCGCGTTTCGGGATCTGGCACCATCGCCTCCCTCCTCTCCTGCTCTTCCAAGATATGACCGATGATCTCTACGCCTAAATCTGGATAGCCAGCCAGAGCAGACAAAATAACTTCAGACACACGTCCAACAGGTCTTACCTCAGGTCTATAAGGCGAAGGAGTAGGAAGCGGACGATACTTATTGAAGAGTGGAAACACTTTTCTCACCGCCTGTTCATCTATGTATTTCTTACAAAAGAGCAAGAGGTCTTTCGCCAGCCAGGGCTCTATAACTTGTGGCAGTAAATCGTTTTTGATACCGCTCAGGTAATAGTCGAGAATCCTGGCGCCATGCTCTTGCCAGATGTCTTTGGATAGATTGCGGGAGGAAAAATCAGGCAAATCATTGGCTACCGTTCTGAAATACTGCCCAATCGGACCGCACAAATGTGTCCAGTAAAGCGGATCGATGGGTCGCCTCTGAATCCGGGAGAGAATTCGATTAGTTGGAATGTGCACCAAAGTCATATAGACGCCATAGTGATAGCGGCCGCCTTTAGGCTTGCGCACATTTACATCAAGCACAATGACGGTCTCGCCATTGCGCAAGATACTTATGGCAACGCAATCACGACGAACTTGCCAATCAAGAATAGATTTCTCTAAATAGATGAGTTCGCTATCTTCAAGCTCAAGCAGACCCTGAGCTGCGGGGTTAAGAACCGGCGCCAGCTGGCAAAATCCAAGCTCCGACAATTGGGCGGTAAGCGCCACAGCAAATTCATAGACGCAGTTCTTTATGATTTTCTTGGGCACTTCATTCGCCCTATATAAGGAATAGCATCTGGGAAAATGTGCCGGAGTAAAAACGGTTCAAGCTTTCCAACCCAGAAGGTTGAGAGTAGAAACAAAGTCGCCACGGCGCCAGAGCCAGACGTGGAAGGCAAAGATCAGCTGCTCGGCAGTAAGTACGCCTTGAGATATCAGAGCATGACCAGCTTTAATAGCGTCGAGCTTTTCTTGATCTACAAAGCCACGATTAACTAAAAACTGCTCCAGCTTGTCACTTTCACGCTGCTCGACAAGCCTTACCTGCTCTAGCTCTGCGCTATTGACGATACCGATAATTTCAATCATATCGACCAGGCTAAGATTCTCTTTTAGTTCGCTAAATGGCCGCACCATAACTGGTTTCATGGCGGCCAATTCTTCTACTGAAAATTCTAGAGGGCGGCCGGTCTTGGCACATAAACCGAGCATCTGTGCGGCACGAACCGGGTCAACAGTACCCTCAGCTATATACTTTTGGGCACGCAAAGCTGAAGAGACAATCAGCTCACTGATGATTCCCTCGTCGACTAAAACCTGACCCAAAGGTTTAGCTTCGGCCATACTTTTCTCAACGCATGAGAGCAAATCTAGCTCTGAAATAAGCTCAGAAAGCACAAATAGC
>Ga0209480_10000227_pt1 | contig 49283 bp, 47 predicted proteins | sample JI61114C2DNA_FD_187501 | JGI IMG/M metagenome (GOLD analysis project Ga0209480, IMG submission 187501) | Wastewater effluent complex algal communities from Wisconsin, to seasonally profile nutrient transformation and Carbon sequestration -... | ecosystem: Engineered > WWTP > Effluent > Algae...
ACCGGGGAGGCCATGTTCGTGGACATGGACGGCGTCCCTGCCCCTGACCAACGGGCGGCACAGCGAGCTGTGCAGCAAGCCTGTTTAATGGCGCAGGCACAGCAGGTGGAAGCTCCGCAGGGCGGTGCAGACGCAGCTGATGATGAAGAGCTGGCGCACGTGAATAATGTGCAGGAGCTTCGCAGCTACGAATGGCTACAAGACCCTCTTGTAGCCGCAGTTTTGGAGGCTGTCCGCGAGCGTGGGGAGCGGTCAGTATCACGTACAATTGTAGGGCGCTGCCTGCAATACGCGAGAATGTCGGCAGCAAGAGACGAGGCTTTACATCTTAGCCGTCAGGCTCTGGACACAGCCAAAGACTACGCTGAAAGGGCGCGTCAATTGAGTGTTATAGTGCGCTACGAGCTAACAGAAACGACTGAACACTCGAACCGAAAATAATACTTGACAAAGTATTATTTTCATGCTATACTAATTTCAGGGGTATTTGCCCCAAACAATCCGCAGGTTCGGAGTGCCTCCGTACCTGCTTTAAACACACCGCCTGCGAAGCAGGTAAACACAATGCCTGCGAAGCAGGCTCAGGAGATTTATATGAACAATCAAGACCCTTATGGATTTGGCGGCGTTTCTGCCGAGTTTGACGATGTTTCAGGTGCGGATTCCGCACCAGAAACCGCTGAGCAGGCCGTAGATGAAGCAGCTGCGAAAGGCAGTGCGGCCAAGGCCGCACGTGCGCGTAAATCGAAAGAACACATGGACTTGACAAGCCGCACGCCAGTCCTGTTCAGCGACAAGGAGTTCGAGGAAGGCACTACCGCTTCAGGGGACGTCCTGTTCAGCGTGCCTCTGAAGGCGAAAGTTATTGTTCCGAAGATGGCCGGTCGTGGGAGCAAGCGTGCCCCAGTCTACGATGCCGATGGCATCGTAATGGTCGAGAAGATGGGGGCGAAGCGTGTAGGCTTGACGCTGACTGCCGATGAGTTCAATTCGATTGGCTCGCTGCCTGAGGTGTCCATGATCGTCTTGGGGACTCCTCTAAAGCACTTGGCTGCTGAAGCGGAGGTGCAGGGTAAACCTGCGGCTGAGGGTGAAGCGTTCTCCCTCCGTGACGTGTATAACTGGTATAAGACGACGGAATACGCAGAAGTCTTAAGCGTATCATTGTTAAGCTGGGTGGCTGGAGTACAAGTGTCTGCGGCTACCGCCGCAGCACAACAGTTGTGCACTTTGCCTGAAGGCATTGAGCAAGCTCAGCTTGCGAAATACGTGCAGGCTAGCTTACAGGTGTTCAATTCTGTGCTTGGCAAGATGCAGATCAGCAACGCCGCCAAGACTGAGGCAACTAACTTAAGTGCGCAAGTGGTTGCGTTGGTGTCCTCAGGGAAGCTGGTCAAGGGTGCGCGTAAACCATCTCGTGATGCGTGGATTAACTACCGCACGAAAGTCGCGTCGTTCCTTAAACAGTTCTCTTCTGCAACTGCAACAAAGATTGCAGAAGCTGAAGCCGCGTCAGCTGCTGGCGCTGATACCTCAGAGCTGAATGATCGGATTGAACAGATGCGCCGCCAAGTTGCGTCGCTTGACCATGTTGTTTGCACCATCAACAGTGCAATCGCATCCATTGACGCAGCAGCCGCGAAAGCCGCAGCCCGTGAAGCGAAGAAGAAAGCAGCACTGGAACAGGCTATGAAGTCCTCTATCGAAGACTTCAGCGCAGACCTCGACTTGGACGCATTCGCGATTCAAGAGTAACCGCTGTAGGGTGGAACTTCCGAAGGGTGACTAAGGTCGCCCTTCTTTTTGACCGTAGGTATTGAGGTATTTTAAATGAGAGCATCTATATTAAAGGCGCACGCCTACCCGCTAGTTACCACAGGGAGTATTGCAAAAGTCGGAACTTGTATTGAAGTGGTCGTGCCTGCCAAGGCTCAACAGGTAGGGCTAGTTGAATCGCTTCATCAACACTTGACAAGTTTCAGGCAGATTTTTGATCGTGAGCCTGATATTCTATATCTAGGCCGTGACGAATACCAACTGCTTCGCCGTGAGGCCGTCCTGTGGGGACGGGGAGTGGCTGGCCTGCACGCTGAAGGCATGAGATACAACGGAATGCCTGTGGAGTTACTTGAATCAAAAGATAGTCACATAAACTTTGCATTCGATCAGACCAAACTGCTTCGTCAGATGGCTGCCAGATACACAGACTTGTGTCCTTACATTATCAGCACAACCCCTATACGCAAGGCTCTTTCTGCGCCAGCAGGGTCGGCAGGGTCGGCAGGGTCGGCAGGGTCGGCAGGTAAAGATACCACCGCCGGAACAGACACGCAGTAAAACTATAAAATAAAATTGTCAACCCCGAAGCTCGTGAGAAATGCGCAGCATTTCTCAGGGTTGACAATTATCTTTTATTGTTTTACAATGGGGGCTGCCCGAGGAGGTAGAAATGAATGAAAAATTAGTGGAGGCTATCTGTGTGCGCACAGGAGTTCCATTTGTGTATGGTCGAATCGTGTGGGCTAACAGCCCCCATGAAGTGCATCCACAGATTCTGATGTCTCCGACTCTAGCTCGAAAAGAATTAGAGAGGTTGGCTAATTTGGACACTGACAAACTGTGTACAAAGCACGAGCTGGTTCTCATAGAGAGCAGACTTCGACTCAGCGGTTATGTTTACGCAGCTCATAATGGGTTGTTCGACGAAGTAGGTGTGCGTGCCCTGCCTCTGTTACGTAGACCAGAACCGCTAGAAGAATATGGAACTCAGCAGGATCTAAAGAAGCTGCGTGTCGACGCATCTTCTCTTCTTGGGATTGTAGCTCTTACTACCCTGCCGCACAAGTTGCGGGAGATTTACACAGGGGTTTGGACTACAATGTTAACAACGGCTTTGGCCGGAATGAGCAAGCAGTCCGCATTGATTCACGCTGATCTGGACTTTTCAGCTGACGTGTCAATGACACGGTTTCTGTCTCAACATATTGGGCAGGCGTCGTTTGTATCTCCTAAATCAATGAGCGATTATCTGAAAGAGATACTTCCTTACTCTGCGCTGGCTGGGAAGGAGACTGAAGTATTTAACTCACTGTACACTGCGTACCAGCTTCTTCACCTTCCTGAGAGTTGGGAGGACAAGACAGACATAATGTTAAAGGTCTTGAATGCACAGCAGTTCCTGAAGTCCACAACTGTGGACGAAATTTCTGCGGGCATCGCTGAGGGACGTGCCACCACTAGGACACAGCCTGAGTGGAAGATTGGCAACGCAATCTTCAAAGCTATTACAAAGCTCAGGGAGTTTGAGCCGGACATTGAAGATGTCCCTGTAGCTGCTCCTCCCAAAGCTGGAGCTAAATTAGTTTTCAACATGACAATGAGGAGAAAACCGTGATTTTAAAAATGAGTCGAGATACCCGAACCTCAGCAGACCGTAAGCTAGAGGCAGCGTTTAAAAAGGCAAGTTCAGCAACTGCTTCTGTCATAGAAGCGGTAACTCGGAAACCACTGAGCCTTCCGCCTGAGATAGCGTTCTGGCAGATACCAGAGCCTAATGGGACGAGACACGACATCTCAGAGCAGAAGATAGAATTGTCCGCTGAAGCTGATAAAGCCATACGGTGGATGCTGGAAGGACAATCCTTTGCGCTTGTCGGGCCAGCAGGTTCAGGCAAGTCAACAGTCATGGCGCACATGATTCATCTCCTAATTAAGAGTGGAAGGCTGCCTGAAATCTTCGGACAATCGGTTAGACACTATGAAAATGTTGGATGCAATCCCCACCACACTAGGCTCAAGGCTGGAATGCCCGGAGTTGTGGTAGTTGCTTTGGCACATAAAGCGGTTAACGCTTTGGCCTCCAAAGTGTCCCCCATGATTGAATACACATGGGTAGATGGTAAAGGGGAAACCCAACGAAAGGTTGTGAACTCAAGACAGAATCTGTCTACGGTTCACCGACTTCTGGAATTTAAACCCCACAAGGTAGAGAAACAAGAACCTGATGGTTCTTATGTAGAAAGTATGCGGTTCTTCCCTTCTCGTGGGACGGACAACCCTTTACCGGACGACATCAAGCTGGTGGTAATGGAAGAGGCTGGACAAATTCCGCTGTCCTTGTTTTTGGCGCTGTTTGAAGCTTTACCGGAAGCCCAATACATTGCACTCGGGGACTTAGGACAGATCGGTGCTGTGGGTGGAATGTCGGTGCTCGGCGCGTTCCTGTCGGCTCTTCCTTCTATAGAGCTCACCCATGTCTACAGACATGGCGGGCCGATCATGGACTTAGCTACTGCTCTGCGTAATGGCACTACAGCGGGGCTAGCTCCTAAGACTATTGACAAGGTAGAAACTACGGAATCAAGAGTTGTACGGGCAACCTTTGCCCAGCCCCGACTACTTCCGGGAGCTGCTATGGACCAAGCTGCCGCATTATGGTTTCAGCTGTGGAAGTCTGGTCAGTACATTGCAGGACTCGACATGGCCTTATGTCCTCAAGACCCTGACACTGACCTAGGGGTGGAGAAGTTCGGTATCAGTGGAATCTGGGAGCGGTATGCTCCACGCGTTGACGAAGTTCTAGGACGTGCAACACATTACGTTAGCACCGCTTCTGGGCCGGTAGTGGTAGCAGCAGGAGATGTGCATTACGTGGACTCATCGGACTTGGGCAAGAAGAATTATATGATAATTCGTATTGAGCACAATGAGCGTTACAAGGGGGCGAAGTATGCACCCGCTAACTATGGCACACGCAACCCCCTGTTGTGGAAAGCGTATGCCGACGCTGAGTTTGAGACAGGTGGTGTGAACCTAAACCTGTCAATTGCTGAACTTACAGGCGACGATCTAACCATGTTCGATGCCATCACTTCTGGAAACATGGACAATGCCTTTGAGTTGTTGAAAGACCATCGTAAAGGGAGGCAGGCTACGCATAAGATTTACCTGCTCGATGTTGACCAGCTTGAGACATTCCTGCTGGAGATGGGATTCGAGGGCGATGTACGGGATAAATATCTAGGATACATATTGAACCGTCTGCGCAACTTCGCACTTACCTGTGACTACATGCAGCTGGAGAAGGGAGCGGTATTCAGTCAGGGTGAGTTTGAGTCCATGCTGTTAGTGGAGCTTTCGTCTCTGGGCATAGGGGCTTATCTTGAAGGCACTCTTATCGTGTTAACAGCAGGGGCAGACGTAGGTAGTATCCTGCCTCCGATGATCTCTATACACAAGGGGCAGGGGTCGCAGGGTCGCAACGTTTTCTTCACTACCCACGATTCAGTTGGTCTCAACTGTGCGGAGTCAGGATATACCGGATGCACTCGTGCTCGTAAAGTGTTGTACACCGTAACGCACGGGGACTACTGGGGGGATCACCCCTCAGTTCCTGAAGGGTTGAAGACGCGGAGCAGCGTGAAGCGGTTCACTATCCAAGGCGCAACCAAAGATGAAAAGGTTGCCTCGTACCAGAAAGCAATGGCGCGTGCAGATGTTACGCAGTCAACTCTCGAAGAACGGGAAAAACTGAAACCGATACTCAAAATTCTGGCTATGCCCAAAGGAGGGCTGTGATGAGACAAGCTTGGATGAGGCTGCAAGGTCTCACAGTCGAAGAGACTTTAAAACTAGTTATGATTCTACGCCTTGCAAAGCAGGCTTCAGAATTATCCCCTGCAACATATGACTCAGCAGCTCAGTATCCTGTGTACTCTTCGTTGGTGGCTGCCTTAGACTACATAGGCGTGCTAAATCTCACAGATGATTACCCGCCCTCGAACCGTGGCGCTACGTCTTCGTTGATACAGTATGTCAGCCGGTGTAAAGCAGGGTCGTGGAACGAGGCAGCTGCTAGGATTAAACAGAATGTTGTAGCCATGATGATGGCAACTCACAAGTTAATATCGACAGTGCGCAATGATATTCCTGAGTTGTCTCCTGAAGAACTTGAACACGCTGTAAAAAATCTGGGCAAAGCCTTAGCTTTGAAGCTGCTCACGTCTCCGGCACTAGAACTACGGATGGTAACTGAGTATCATCGTGAGGGCTTGAAGATTGTTAAGACCTCCCCTATCCACATTAAGCTTACAACAGGAGCAATCCAATGAAGACACCGCTCAAAATGTCAATGGCTTTAAAACCTGCCAGCACTGTGAAGACAGCAGCAGGGATGCAGTTAACCGCTGAGAAAACAGGAGACGTTAGACCAAAATCTGTCTCTGAGTTCTCCAAGGAAGTGGGCGCTCCCACTCCACTGCCAATTGATAAGTTGGTAGATATGGCATTCCCTGCTAAATCCGCAGGGCAGTATGCTGGCCACGCAATCCTTGACGGGATGATCGCAGCGTTAGGGGAGGACTTGACTAAGCGGTCAGGTTCTGCTTGGCAGGGCAGGCTTGTAGATGTAGCTGCCATGTTACGCGATGACCCAGACGTTCTCACTGTTATATCTGACGAGGGCATACGCACAATCATGGCAGGGATTGAGATGTTCGGTAGCACAGATGTCAGCAGGGCTAAGAAGGAAGTAGTTAAAGAGGCCAAGCTGGACAGCGATACAATGGCACAAGCAAACTTGTTCTCAGATGCCGTGTCTGATGTGGAATTTAGCTTCGACTTTGATATGGATTAGTTAACGTAGCCCCCCGACAAAGCCATTATAGCATCATAAAATCTAAATAGTCAAGTGCGTCTGCGACGCCGAAGGTTATTTTTAGCTTGCTAAAAATAACACTTGACAAATTAGATTTTATGTGCTATACTGTCTCAACGGGGGTCGAGGATTTTTATATGAGAGATCATGAGAGCGCCCAGAGCAGGGCAAACTTGGATGCAAAAGTTCAGGCCATTTTGACAGCCTCAGACGGTGGCGTAAGTCCTACAGGATTAAAGCAGGCATATGCCTGCCAGCGTTCCTACTTGCTAGGAACTACGCTTCAAGTGTATCAGCGGGAAGACAACGTACACTTCCAATTCGGAAATGCGTACGGCGCAGGCTGTGCAGAGATTGCGCAGTTATATTCACAGGATAAAGAGTTAGCGTTGGCCAAAGGTGTGGTAGCTGCTTTGACGTACATGCCCCTTGATGCCTCGTTCAAAGGCAAGAGTTGGATATCCCTGTTGGCACAGTTGAAAGCCTTCTGTGATGTGTGGGCAACTTATCTGGCGGAGGGTTGGGAGTTTGTGGCTACAGAGCATAAGCTTAAGATTATAACTCCATCTTTGAAGTTGAACGGAACGTTCGACTTGAAGATTCGCAACAAGCTTACAGGCAAGTACAGAATCATCGACCTGAAGACAACTGGTTCGGACTTCTACTACAACTGGAGTACGGAGCAGCAGGTGTTATTCTACACCCTGCTACAGTATATCTACAACGAGGTTGGTGGATACCGTGAAGTCTTTGAGGCCGGAGAGTATCTGGTAGCAACTGTGAACGAGGAAGGGCTTAGTGTCAAGACTGTTCAACTGGACTACGCTGTGTGCGTGGACATGCTGGATAGTATGCTATCCGAGTCCGCGAGACTGTATGAGAATGTTCAAGCATTCGCCACGACGTGCGCTTCCAGAGGATTCACAGAAGCTGTTCGTAAGATGCCGATGAACCCTGCTAGTTGTGTGCGTGGGAACTTTCGTTGCTCGTACGAGATGATCTGTTTGGGCGGTGCACCTGCTTACGTTGGGGATGTTCCCGATTCGCGAAGACCGTCAAGAATTGTTGATGTTAAAACATCAATGCCGACGGTGCGTAATGCTCTTGACCGCTTGCGACAAGACCTGTTAGATCAGATTCCAAAGATGATAGCTGAAGACTTTGGGCACGACCTTGAAGATTATAGTTTCGATTAAGTGAGGGTTATATGTTTGAATTCAATAAAGCGGAGGCTTACAAGAGCCTCTGTGTGTACGGGCCGCCAGTCACAGGCAAGACTGAAATGGTAGTCTCCCTGCTGAAAGCTGGGCATGTTGTGTGGTATATTGATCTTGATCGCAACACAGCTCCGTTCGAGGCAGCCTCCCCAGAAGTGCTAAAGAACTTACGATACCTGCGGATAAGCGATAACCACGTGACTGGCAACATCGTAACAAGTCTTAACGCTTTGAAGGTTGGCAAGTTAGTAGTTTGCCAAGATCATGGCGTGTTCCAATGCCCTGTGTGCAAGAAGGCTGAGCCTCCTAGACCAATGCTAGAATTTAATCTGGGAATGATGGGGCGAGGAGACATCTTGGTTCTTGACTCGTTCTCGGTTGTGCACGGCAGCGTGTTGCGTAAAGTGATGGCACACAACAGCATAACTCCAGAAGATATGCAGCGCATGGAGACTACATTCTATGCGGCCGTGGCGAACTTGACAGCTCCTATCTGGGAGTTGTTCTGTAAGCCTCCGCAGCCCGTGAACACGATCATTCTTACGCATACTAAGAACAAAGCACCGACTTTGATTAAAGACCCTCCGCCGCCGTACTATGTACCGAATGCTGGGTCGGTAAACTTCTCTGCTGAATCGGCAGGGCGTTTGCTAGGTGCTTTGTGGTATACAAGAGTAGGCCAGCCCCCGATGTACGGAAGTTCACGGACTGAACGCTTTGACGCATTTACGCGCAGCGTAGACCCTGAGCTTTTCAAGGGTAAGAGTTTAGGTGAAGCTGCTGTCATGTACTTCGCAAGTACAAGGGCTGCGCCAGCACCGAAATAAATTAATGAATAAGCGCAAGCTTATTCACAATGTCTGTAACACATCGCGGACATTAAACTCTGATGTGCGCAAACTAACCGTAATATTTAATATGCCTAAAGGCAAAAGGAAACAATCATGACTACCGATTACACAAATGCTTTCGCTGACGAAGAAGTTGCAGTTGCTAACGAGATTTCAATTGTTAAGATCGACGCTGAGAACGCAGGAGACTTCAACTTTGACGACGAGGAGGAGGACTTCAGTGGTGCTACCTTTACATCAGTAATGGAGAAAGGAAATTACGTGATACGAGTAGACGAGTTCACCGTTCCATCTGCTATCGTTGTTCCCGGAAAAAACGGAGGACGCCCTATCCCCCGCGCTCGTGGCATTAAGGCAACAGTAATCTTTGACATCAAGAACAGTAAACAAATGGAACGCAAAATGCCAACAACGTTCTACATTGTTACTAAGGAAGGTGCGAGCTCTCCTTTCGGCGCTGGCCAGTTAGCAACAGCTTATGCTGCTATCCATACAGCGACGCAAGCCGATGAGATGGGAACTACGTCAGCCTCTTGGAAGAAGGCTATGGCACAGACGCTAGCGGCTATTGTTGCTGGAGAAATCAAGCAAGTGGATATCCGTGCTAATGGTGTTGGAATGTTGTTACAAGTACCGATCACTGTACGCGGTGAGCGGGAAGTGAAAGGTGCAGATGGCAATACCCAAACATACAGCGCTTCAAACGAGATGAACTGGTCTAAGGCCACTCTCGTTCCTGATGCAGTTATGGATGCGTTAGCCGACCAGTAATGAGCTAAGGCTCGACAACGACGGAGGCCTAGGCCTCCGTTTTTGTTTAAGGACTTAAGAAAATGAACAGCTTTAAAATACGCTTTCCTCCTAATTCGGAGAAGGCTACTGCGCAAGCAGTGATTCTTCACAACAAGAAAGTTGTTCTCAGCAATGGGGCAGCGGACTTATACTTTACAACCCTGCTTAATGAGAGCAAGAACGCTGAAGACTTTAGAACTAAGATTGGGCAGATTCTGTACACAGTAAATCTGTTCTTAAAGCCTGGCTCTCCAGCATCCGCAGCGACTGCAATTGCTGAAGCGCTAGCCAATACGTTTGAAAGTCTCACAGGTTCGTTAGCTGCTAACAATTTGTGGGTTAGCGTCACGTTTGACGTGGATGTGTTTCTTCTTGATAATGACGAAGTCATTAAGGAGTATTTTGATGGCAAGAAAAATATCGGCTGGAAGTCTAACTAGACTTCTATCGGAAGCAGGGGAACAAAAGCTCCGGCATAAACCACATTATAAATTGTCGGCAGGGTACAAGACAGAGCGTGGGCACTTAGCCCGTGAGCGTTGGCAGATCAGTGGATACTATGTCATCTCTCCACCTGTTCCTGCTACGCCTGTCGGATACCTTGGAGATTTGCAAGTTCTCCCAGACTACGATCAGTGTGTAGTCGGTTCACAGTTTTCTGCTCTTCCAACGTATGAGCCTGCTGCTCAACGAGCTATGCGGGTGCACATCTGCGAAGCTATCAGCCCTGTGGACTTAGAGAATGGTGGCGACCCTGTTGAAGAAGACTTGGATTCTCCTCCAGACTTAGCGCCATTTAGTGCTGTGCAAGTTCCTGAGGTGTATGCGCGGGCAGGGTCTTCTCACTGGTCGCACAACTCACGACCTATTTTATTTCTATAGGAGTCTACAATGTATGCAGTAGTGGTGGAAACACCAATAAAGAACGCCTCCAAATCTGTATACGTTTGGGGAGCACCTTCCACGATGCGCAGAATGATGACCATCGTCCCCTACTATGCGTTCAGAAAATACATGGCTGAGCACGGGGCTAAGCTTGAAGGTGTGATTGTTACAGGAAAGAAAAGTCTGGAAGTCCTAGAAGGTTACGGGGTTCACGTTAGGAACGCTGGTGTAGCTTACGGGACTTTGCACGGATGCGCAGATAGACTGAAGCTCAAAACAAATGTAGGTGCTCGCTATGTGATTTGTGTCTGCGCTCCTAGCATAGACGAGATGAATGCCGGTGGCAGGACAGCACGCTTTATGTACATGCGCTGGCTTCAGAAAATCTCTGAGCCTCAGCGCTTCGTGAAACCTGCCATCTTATCTTGGTCGGATGCTGCGGATTCAGGGGGTGGGGTTCTTGAAGAGTGCCTCAACTCCCCTGACCTTCGTTTCATAAGTATAGACTTAGAGACGACCAAAGAGATAGAGACACGCAACCCTAACACTGGCGAGTATGTCAAGGTTAGAGGGGTAATTGATTTGGCAGGGTACTGCTTCGCTTTCCACGACCCTGAAGCTGGGTGGTATTACAGAACTGTAGTGCATGATATGACCAGCATGATTAATCTGGAATGGCTTCGCTATGTATGTAACTCTGACACACCGAAGACACTACAGAATGGCTGCTACGACTTAGCCTATCTAACAAGGTGGCAAGTACCTTTGCGCAATTATGTGCATGACACCATGTACTGGATGAAGTCAGTGACCCCGTTTCTATCAGGGTACTACAACTTGCCTTCCATTGCAACCTTCTACCTGCTAACTTCAGCATACTGGAAGGATGGACGTAAAGCGCAGACTCGCTACGAGTATAAAGAGTACTGTGCACGTGACTGCTTGATGACTGCCCAGATAGCAGTAGGTCAATTATCTCTGACTAGCAAGTACACGTTCAACAACTTCTCATCGCGCTTCTACACTGTGCCAGTTACGCTGACTGCTGAGATGCGTGGCGCTCTTTTAGATGAGCAGGTTTATGAGAAGACAGTTCGTGAGTACGAACTGAAGTCTGTAGTGGCTGCTGAGAATGTACGGAAGTGGACAGGGGTCGGGCCGAATCAATCTGCTAGACTGCTGCCCATATTCAAAGGATTTGAACTGCTAGCCCGCAAACTTAAGATGCCTGATGTGCAGACAATAACATCGACAGATACGAAGAACAGAGCCAATCTGGTGCTGTTCCATCCATTGGCTTCTAAGCTTGCAGAGGAGATTGCAAATGCCAGACGATATGAAAAATGGTTGTCCACCTACCTCAAGGTGGAACTTTGGAGTAGTGAGAACAATGCGGGATATGGACGGGAAGGTAGAGTCTATCTCTTCCGCCTTGATCCGTTTGGCACGGAATCCGGTAGACTTTCCAGTAGTAGTAGTTCATTTTGGGCAGGAGGTCCAGGCCAAAACATTCCTAACGAACTTAGGAAAATATTTAAAGCGCCGGAAGGGTTTGTTTATGCTGGGACAGACGCCCCCCAATCCGAAACTCGCACTACTGCGTATTGTAGTAGGGAATCCAGACTCCGAGATGTCGTTGAAGGAATACATGATTTCCACTCATTTAACGCGAGTGCCTTTTTCGGCATCCCGTACAATGAGATTTATGATGACGCTTCAGGCAAAAAGTTAAACAAAGAACTCAGAGACTTAGCGAAACGTGTGAATCACGGCGCTAATTACAACATGGGGGCATTTGTTTTACTTACAACTATCGGTGTCACAAATGTTCGCAGGGCGCAGCGATTGCTGAACCTCGACAGTTCGTGGTCTTTGATTCAAGTGTGTGCATACCTGCTACAGTCGTTTGACAGAACATATCCCGGAATTAGAGGACGCTGGTACTTTGAACAGATTCAGAAGGTTCTAAAGACTGGCAGGCTCGGGTGTGTATCAGGGTATGCGCCTTTAGTATTGACCAGTCCTCTTGATTCAAAGATGAATCTAAATTCCATCGTGTCTTTAGACCCGCAGAATTGGAGCGTGTACATAAGTTTAGCGGCTGCAAACAATTTGTTGTCCGCTGAGTTGGGTGGAAGTGGCATTAAGTATCTACACCAGATGCATGACGAGAACTTAACCCTAGTGCCTACGTCGGCAGGGCACACGGTTAAAGATATAGACGACTACTTTAGAAGGCATTGTGCTAATGAACAGACGATGTCTTGGACGTGGCATGACGGGTCGCAAGCTAAGCTTGTAATTCCGGTGGGCGAAACAGTGTTCGGCACTCATTGGTCTGACATGAAGGAAGACCCTGTAGTAAGAACAGACGATTACCTTGAAAAGAGCGTAAGCTCTATTGGAGTTTAACATGGAAGGATTGGCTTGGTTGGTAGGTATACCATTGGCTATAGTTGTGCTTGTGTGGGCGCTGTCTCTGTGCGGCGGGGCTAAAAGCGCCTTAGATGAGAACGACAACCACCATTAAATTGTGTCCTGCGGGGGCAAGCCCATTGTAAACTATATTTTTATAGTTGTCAAGGGTTTGCTTCGCCGCACCATCGGTGCGCCCTTGACAACAATCAAAATATGGTTTACAATATCTTCAGCCCACCGGAGGCAAAAATGTACCAGTATAAGATACAAAATATGATGGAAGAATTCAGAACAAAATTCGGAGCTACACCTCTGTACCTTCGGATAAGTCCTGAACGATTTGAAGAGTTCGTCTCTGAGCTGAAAGAAGACCAGAGTCAATTTAAACCGCTGACTAAAGAAGTGTGGCAAGAAGCATTGGACTTCACAGCTTCTCATTACACGAACACTAGCACTGCATTCTTTAATGAGATGCGTGTTCTGGAGTTTACACCTGTTGCTATGTACGCAGGGATGTTAGTTGGAACGTCACCATTATACACAGAGATGGCAGTATCTTTTAAAGTTAGCGTAGAGATGGACACAGAAACTTCAGGAGTTGTTTATGAATCTGCACTCTTCAATACCTAAGGGCTTAGCTTCGTGGTTGAATATAGTAGAAAAGTTTGAAGCCCCTTACATCTACACGTATTGGGCAGCGATCTCGGCAACAACTGCTGTGATGGGTAGAAAGGTAGCCATATCCTACATGGCGCAGGACTTGTTTGCTAACATGTATACCCTGCTAGTGGGTGAGCCTGCTTGCAAGAAGTCTACTGTTATCAACCAAGCCTCTGAGTTTATGCGCAGAGCAGGATATAAAAGATTTGCTCCTGACAACACCAGCAAGCGCGAACTTGTAAGAGAACTGATGACCGGCAAACATAAGAACAGACAGATAGAAGCTACAGGAATGGCTAAGCGTGTGGCTACCATTGCACCTTGGAAGACTGTCCCTGATGAATTGACACGGGCTACAGTGTTAGCGTCTCTTAACGCTCACCTTGAAAATCAAATTAAAGCTAACTCAATGCTGGCCGAAGCTACAATCTCTGTGCCTACAGATTTCGAGGATGCGGCTTTTAAGCTAAGCGAAGATGATCTGTCGATTGAACAGGAGACTGGAGACATGGCAGTGTGGACTGATGAGTTTCAACAGCTCTTCGGCCGTGCTCCAATCGAAGCCTTGCAGTTACTACAGAAACTATGGGACTGCCCCTATGAGCATCAAACTCCTGAAGGCATTATATACCAGCCGTTCATATCAATCTTCTCTGCTATTAACCCAAACGCATTTAATAAAGTATTTGAAGCCAGAGACTTATCTCAAGGGCTACTGCCAAGGATGATACTTGTATCTGCCCAGCCAAGCGGGCGCACACTCTCTCCGTTCAATATTGTAAAGCGGTTAGATTTAGAAGATGACGTAGTGGCGATGTTGGTGCGAGCAGGTCAGATGTCAGGCTCTATGTATCTTAGTAAAGAGGCTAGCATTCTGTATGCTCGTATAGTCCAGCGAGTAACTCCTGAGATCGTAGCGGCTGATGCACGGTTCGTGCACTATTCGCAGCGCCGTAATGTGCAACTGATCAAGATGGCGATGGCGCTGCAAGCAATGCATGGCACGTATGAGATTGACAGAGAGACCCTGCTGTTGGCAAACACTATACTGTGCTACACAGAAACCGGTATGAGCGAGGCTCTCGGCGAATACGGGCTTAACAAGGATACGACAGCCTCACAGGCTATCATGTCTGTATTGTCTTCAAGCTCGACAGGCATTAAACTTCCTGAGCTTATACGACGGGTGCGTAACAGCTGCCCTGATAACGCAGAAGCTGTATCGGCGATTGCACGTTTAAGCAACGTTGGTAAAATCATTACAAGGGGTGAAGGACCGCAAGCCACCATATACAAGGTGGAGCAGAATCATGCAAAGTGGGCGCCGCTCTTCGGCGACGTAATAGAACCTACAATGTTACCTGAATGGGAAGCATTGCTAGGAGCTGGAGGATAACAGAATTATGGAATTGAAATGGGACGACTGCTACTACACTCAGAACGGGGCAAGCTGGAAGAGTATGGTTAGCTGCGGGGCTGCTTGTATAGCAACGCTGCTCCATGCTAAGACCGGCAAAACTCAAGATGTGTGTAGCATTAGAAACTCGGTGGACGCTAAGCTTGCAAAGATTCAACACGTTTGGAATTATCAAACACTTGCGTCTGCGCTAAATGACCATGACATCGAATCACGGCTTGTAGACTTGCAATCTGTACTGGCAACTCATCGGAAGGGACATGTCTATCTTGCACTTTATAAACCAAAAGGAATACGAGAAGACCGTAGACCGAACATCTCACAGATTGTATCGAACTGGAGGCGTACTTGCTTAGTGACATCTATTAATCTAGTGAACGATACGTGTAAGATATCAGAACCGCTGGAGTCTGGCGGACGGGACGGCAGGGGATTGATATACCCCTACAAAGAGTTAAGCCGTGCCGTAAAACAGGCTGAATGCTCGCAGCTTCTGCGAGTGTATACTTTTAATTGGTAATTATTGGAGATTCAAAATGAACGCAGAGTTAAACAAAATCTTAGCTGAACGTGGTAACACTCATGGGGACTTTAGTCAGAGTTCTTTTTTAGTGCAGGGTATGAAATCAGATGCACGGCACTCAGCCTCAATGGAAAATGTATACCTGAGCCCTGTTCAATGGGAAGCATTGGATAATATATTCGGAAAGATCGGACGCATCGTATGTGGTGATCCTTCTCATGTAGATAGCTGGGTTGACATTCAAGGATACGCTAAGCTGGCTGAAGACAATACAAAGCAAAACATTGCTCAGCGTTTAGAGACTGAGCATAAAGCACGTGAGTGGGAATTAGGGCGCGGCCAAAGAGGGATTGCCTCACCGTTTCTCGAGCCTGCACCATGTTTAGACCCTGACTGCGCTGTGTGCCCCCCACGTTGGACGAAGGATAAAAGCCACGAGCCTACAGACCCAAACCCAAATTATGTTGGCAGTGAAGATGTTGCAGAAAGTTTGTTGGATGCTCTAATTATGGTGTTAAAAGAACAGCATCTTAAAGGATAACTAGGAGTGTAAGATGGATTCTGCGATTGTAGCTGATAGCATACGCAAACTTAAACTAGATGACGTGTTCTGTGCTTTGTATATAGCAGCAAAGTTTAGAGATTGCGCAGTACCAGATAAATTTATAACGCTGGGCAATCATCTGGCAGAGACGTACACCCAGCCGGTAAAGCCTAAACAAACGTCATTCCAGTTGTGCCGCAAGTGCAGGTCAGTTATTAATCAAGGGCAGGGCTACCATCTAATCTGGCAGGCTTGTTCTAAATGCAGTCCAATAGCTCTTACTGATGTGTACGCATCTAAGATTTGCAACGTATGGTTTAATGACCCGCCGGACAAGCCCATTATACCAGCCTAGTAATAAATGTCAAGGACGCAGCCGCTACGCGGGACTGGCTATGCCAGTCTCCTTGACATGAATTACTCAGGCTTGGTACAATGTCTTGTGCCGGAGGCTCTTTTTTAATTCCCTAGTACAGCCCTGTACTGTGCTAGTGCAGCATCACTCTTGCCGACGGTTCTCTCCAGCCGTTGCGCTAAATCTTCTTTAGCTTTCAACAACTGATCGGATAGGAAGCCTTCAAAGTTTCCTGCCGTCCCACCAGAAGACACATACTTCCGTGCCCACTTGTTAACAGATTCAGGGTCTGAAATGTTTTCAGGATTCGCTGAGTACATAGTTCTAATCTCCTCCCCTAAAGCAATCTTCCTCTTAGCATCTAGCGCCTTGTGTGCAAGGATGCGCTGTTGATACGAAGATGCGATTACTTGGTTCAAAGGTTTCAAACCTGCGATACGAATTGCATCCGTAGATACATCCCAAATGTCATCATGATACATTACAGTGCTATAGTTGTTGTCAACAGCTTTGCCCCGTGCGATGTCCATAATGCCAATCAGTGGGCGGTTCAGCCCAATGTTTATAAAACCCTCTGCAACAGTTTGAACAACAGGTGCTCCGTATGCGAGCTTCTGTGCCGTCTCTCCAATAGACCCGATAGCTTTCATAGCTGCATTTACAACAGGCAACTCTGAAGGACTGGTCGGAATTAACAAAGGAGTTCTGGGAGTTAACGTACCACGAGTATGCAAACCGCCCTGCAACAGCCAAGCCCCTGCACCGTATAGCAGGAAATCAGATGCATCACGTTCGTTGATCTTAGCACCCAACGCTGTAGACGCAGCTCCGTAAACGTCAGTACGCCCTTCAGTTCTTGAGGCGATGATGTTATTCATCATTTCAAATCCCGGAAGTGACTGCGCACCGAAGAACGTGCCGTTCAGTGCAGCGATAGCTACTAGAGGAGCTTTACTTCCAGAGTCCGCATAACGAAATACGTTACGCATCATGTGGAACATATAGCTTTGGTACAGACTGACTGCGATACCTGTAACACCTTGGAACAGTCTAGGCTTCTGCACAGGGTTTGTGATTGCATTAACACGTCTGTTGAACGAGAACATGAAATTCCGCAGGTCTGATTCTTTCATGCCAAGAGCTTTGCCTAAAGATTCAGCCATGTGCAGGGCTGCGTATTGAGACATCATACCACTTTGTGCACTAGGGGTTGCTAGGAAGTCCACCATCTTTGTTCCTGCTTTAGCAACCTTAGACATGTGGCTGTTAAGCTGGGCAGAAGTCTTAGTGAATGTCGTATCTAACCTCATATCCTCGAAAGCATCTCGGATAACTTTATTGCTATCTACAGCCAATCCCCAATCCTGCCACCTTTGCAGGTCTGCCTTTCCTTCTGCTGTGAAGTATCGGCCATACCCTGCCGACATTGCTTTAGCTGTAGACCACATGCCCATGGTGCTGTCTCTGCCTTCGGCTTTGCCAGCCCCAAACAGTCTTTCCCATTCCCGCGAGAAGTTGGCCTGAGTTTCTGGACTAGAGCTTTTGGCCAGAGTTTTCAGGTACTGCATCTCCCCGCCTGCTTTTACAACAGCCCCTAACAGGTTCACTGCGTAATCTGCATAGTCCAGTCTTAACAACAAGGTACTTTGCACTAGGTTCATCATAGATGCGTATCTGCGGATGTCCTCAGGGGCAATGGTAGTTTCACGCATCAAGCGATCTGTAACATAATTCCCCATTGGCAGGCCGATGCCTTTATCATTCAGCGCCTTCTCAACTAGCTTCCCTTCCTCTTCCCACATTGCTACACTAGCCTGAGCCTTTTTGTATCTCAGCTTGTGGAACACCCCTGACGTTTCAGTCAAAGCTTTAGCAGCCCAAGTTTCCAGTGTATTATTGAACGCTCTCCAACTGCTCGCGCCTGCGTTGTCAGCCCCTAGCAGGGTAGACAGCACTTGCTCGAAGTCAGATGCTTTTTCTTTTACAGCAACACCAGTGCCGAATTTCACCTTAACACCATTGACAGGATTAAGATTTGTCAGCTGTCTCATATCATGTTGAGAGATCAATGTGTTAAGTTGTGAGATGTCTTCGGCAAAGTGCAGCTCTACAGCTGAACGGTGTACAGATGTGACCTGCCGTCTGAACCATTCCACATCTTTGATTACCAAAGCTGCGGCATCAGTCTCAGGAGAAATTCCTTGAACCTGCCCACTTCTCATTAAAGAGCTATTAACAGTGCTGGTCTTCACCACATCCCCTGCCCATTCCCATTGCATCTTAGCAGTCTTGTACGCGTTGATGTCCCCTGAAGTTTGCTGTGTCCAGTTCAGCCCGTTACGATTAGCATGTGCTAATGCGTCTTGAACCTGCTGCTCTAGCGCTTCTTTAGTGTTGGCCACGATGCGGTAAACGTTGCTAGCTTTAGGGCTTAAAGGATTTGAAGCCCCCTCAACAATGAACGTCATATGGTTGTAGTCACGAGGTGGCAGGTAGAGCGCATCTTGAAGGATGTTCACATCATTGCCGTATGCATTCTCCACAGCCAACTTCTTGTTCAGCACGTGCTCTTTGTTTAAGGCTTGCATATTTGCGACGTAGGCTTTTGTAGCAGGGTCGTTGATTCTGACATAAGCTCTGTTAGGAACCAGTTGCTGAAGAACTGTGCCTTCATCAATTCCCTGCTTAAGCCCCTGAACTACAGAATCAACTGCACCCTCAGCAACATATAGCCCATCAGTAACCTTAATAAACTTCTCACTTTGCTGGGCATACCATTCGGTCAGCGCTGCGTACTCTGCGCGTGCGCTATTGGAGTCCATCAAGTCCTTAGCAAAATCCTTCATCGACGGTTCAATCTTGTGAGAGAAATATTCGTCAGACTTTCTTAGCACCCAATCACCGATGTACGAAGCCTTTGCAATGAATCCTTGATAGCCCCCTAACTGTGCCGCGTTACTGATAAAACGTTGCTGCCCGAAGCCAGTCACGTCTTCAATCCCCAACGAGTTCCCGAACGTATGTTCTAAGTCTTCGCCTAGGATTTGATTCGCTGTGTCTCGCAGGCGTGACTGCTGAATCGCCCTGTATGATTCAATGGCTGCGTAAATGTCAGCGTTGGCTGTGTCCATCATGTTGGACTGTTGATATTCCATAGCGTAGCTTTTACGCTTAGCCAGCGCAGAAGAATCAGTAATGAAGTCCGACAGGGCAACTACATCTTTGCGCCCAGTTGCATCGGTTACTTCTCCGACCGTACCACGGTAGATGGCAAACTTCTCTGAAGCCCCGATACTGTTAAGAATATCAGTAGCAGGGGCATCTGGATTAGCCTCAGCCAGCCGCTGAAACTCTTTAGCTTTAAATTCAGCCAGAGCTTTCTGTGCTTCAGTTGCATTGACCTTGTTACCTGCCACGTCGAAGAACGCAACCTGCTTGGTCTGCCCTGCCTTCGGTTGTTTAGGCTCTTTACCTAGCAGAGCACGCTCTAATGTGTAGAAGTCCTTAGCCGTGTACGCACTGAAGTTGTTGATTCCGCCCGATACCAGCGTTAAGTCCTGTGTCCTTGTTCTACTGCCTGATAGCAGGCGCATAGACTGGTACTTGAACAGGTCTGTTTCCGCTGAAAGCTTTGGCAAGTCTGCTGTGCTAACAGCGTGCTGAGTGCCGACCTTATCTGTCCAGCTTACAACTCCGTTACCTTCGTTGTACGCAAGACCACGTAGATCGCCAATGTGCTTAGTGGGCTGAGCCGTAATCTTGCCTGTATTGGAATCAACATAAGACACGGCTTTGGGATTGTACACAACCTCTGCCATATCGTCGCCAATTCCTTGGAAGAATGCGCCCATGCCAGCAAACTGTTTGGAGAACTCTCTCGGGCCGAGTTCCTTTCTCAGAGCAAAAGCCTTCTTCATAACTTCAAATTCTGCCTCATTAGTTCCAATGCCTTGGGCAATCTTAAAGTTATCGAAATCATCAGCCACAGACTTCACATTAGTTTTCAACGAAGCAGTTCTGCGCATGGCCAAGTCTGTGAGCATCTCAATCTTTTCAGTAATGCTAATCTTAGCATCATCTGCAACCATAAGGTAAGTGTCAACCTTGTCTTTACCGGCAGCCTTGAGATTGACCACGTGATAGAAGTCGCTATCGCCTGCACCTGCGGCTTTCAACTCTTCGCGTGTCACTGTACGCGCACCCAACTTAGAAATCATCTGGTTCAACTGACTGTTGTCAGTCCATGCAGACGTTTGTACAGATTTGAACGAGTGCAGGTTGGCCATCATGTTGGCAACTTCTTCACGCCCTTGAGGTGTTGCTAACTTACTGCGCACTAATTCACGCATAGGGGCAATTTCGTCTGCTAAGTTTGAAGCTCCTGAAGCTTTCTTCGGGAACATCTCATTCAGCACTAAGTTCATATCTTTCTCTGCTTCAGCCAAGTTCAGATTACGGGCATTCTCTTGCACAGGATTGGCAGGCTTGAGCTTAGAAATCTTTTCGTACTCGCCGATAACCATAGCCATCTTATTCCCTGTGGGGATGTTAGAAGGTCTGTTACCGATTGTGCTTGAAAGACTTCTGTATGTGAATGGGAACTCATCCACGTTGAAGGCTGCTGATTTTACTTGAGCCACTTTAGCAAGAGTTGCACGGCCGGATAAGAATCCACCAGCTCCCCCTTGAATAACCGAGCCTAGAGCAACCGAAGTTCCGAAGCGCATGAATTTCTCCATAGAGCTTAGACCGTCATCGTTCAGAATCTCACCGAGGTTCAACGACGCTTCAACAGCAGCCCCAATGAATGCACCTTCAACCATTTGCTGGCCGACAGAGTTCTTCCACACAGCTGATCTGTAGGACGCAACCTTGGCGGTAGAACCCACAGTGCTGTAAGCAGCTGCCATCTCATCAGCAGACCTTGCGGCCGCAGCCCCAAAACCTCCGAAGAGATTCATACTTGTTTTGCCAAGCTTACCAGCTTTAGCAGCTTTGATAGTCAAAGAAGCAGCCGCGCCCGGAATTACACTGGCAACTAAGTCCCCTGCTAAGTTATAGCCCCATGCACTTTTGTTGTATGCTGACCCTAAATTGCCACCGTCATTGTCAAGCTCTTGACCAATATCGTAGGTAGTCACGTCGTCGTCTGCGACACCTGCCCACTTACCAAGTTCAATTGCATTGTTAGCCAGACCATACACAGCAGCGTTTGCAGTGATGTACAATCTATCTAGTAAAGTTGGAGAATCTCCAACATCTTCACTTAGCTGGTCAGCTAAGCTAACAGTTCTCATTGCGTTGGTAGAATTTACACGAGTCTCTGTATCATATGCAAACATAAAATCTCCTCGGCCCGTAGGCCTATTATACAATATTGTTCTGAGTTCTGTCAAGGGCGCAGCAGCTTCGCTGGCGGACTTTGTCCGCCCCTTGACAGATCACAGAAAATATTGTATCATGTCTTGTCGGGCGGGGATATTTTTAAGGCTGGGTCTGCCAAGGATAGCGGTCAGCCTGACTACCATAGCTAAATAGCTCAGCCGGTAAGTCTTCCCTGAATAAAGGCGCTCCTGTTACATCATTGAAGATGGAGGCTGCGGCATTCATAGTAACTTCACCTTTGCTGATAGTAAGTAGCCTTGTTACGTCGACTTGAGAAGACAAATCGTAGGTTGCGTCTCCGTACCCTGTGATACTTGATAACCCTACATCCAAGCGGTCAATCTTAACCAACACTGCTCCATGCTCAGGAACGCCCAGCAAATTATATCCCCGCAGATTGTTGTTAGCTGCCCGCGCTCCTGCAAAGTAGTCCGAGATTGCGGCTGCTTTTTGCACACTGCCTTTGATGCCTGCTACGTCTAAAGCTTTAGATGCCTCAGTTACCATGTCAGCGTACGAGCCTGCCCCCGACCCTTTGCGTTCAGCTTCAATCTGGGCGAACCTATCAGCAATTGCCTTGCCTCCCTGAGATTTAACGTAAGGCGCTACAGCATTGGACGGGAGTAGTCCGTAAATTGTTGATGCTGTTGGGGCAGATGCGATTCCAACGGGGGTATTTTGAATCCGTTTCATCTCCTTCACAACTATAGACTGGTCTAACATATCCAGCGCTTCCTTGCCCCTGCCAGCTTCGGCAGCCCCATCAGCGTTCGCCAGCCTTGATGCGATATCGTGTGCATTCCCAACTGTCAGGCTTAAAGCGGGATACTTAGAGTTAGTACCTGTAGCGCCTAGTTCTTGCAGAACTTCGGCAGCCTTACCAGAGTTCATCGCAACACGTCCGCCTGCGCTGGCGGCGATCAAAGCAGGGCGGACACCTTTAGAATACCCTGCGCCTTTCAACATGTCGGCAGATGGCATACTCTGAGGGGGCAGGCCGATAGATGTCCAACCTTGTTGAAGAATTGCGGCATCGTTTTCAGCGGCTTTGTATTCTTCAAATTTAGTCTCGGCTTCTTTGCGGGTAAGATTCTCAGTGATGGGGGCTAAACGAATAGTTCCTTCGTTCTGAACGTTCCCTGCTTGAATAGCTTTAGCTCCAGCTCCTGTAGATGCTTTTGCGTATGAAGTCTGATAGTCTGCAATAGCATTGTTATAGTCTGTAAGTGCAGCGTATCCTGCGGCTGTCTGCAATTGACCAGAAGTTTCAAGCGCTTTAACAGCTGCGAGCTTTGCCTTTACGATTGGCAGCTTGGCTTGGGTCTCGGCTGTTGTTGCCATACTAGCTAGCTGCTGGTCGGCAACTTGTTGAGGAGCGAGCTGGATATCTTTAGCTAATTGAATAGCTGCCTGCTGGACTCCAATCTGTTGTGCCTGCTGTTGCAGGGGGATTGCTTGAGTCTGTGCTTGTTGCTGAACCAGTCCTTGCTTAGCAGACTCGAGACCGATAACTTGGGATTCAACCTGCACTGGAAGCATTGCAGCTTTCATCTGCGCATCCTGTCCTTGCAGCATAACTTCTTGTGCTTTGATCTGGGTGTTAGCTACACCAGTCTGTGAATCTGAAGCAACACCGTACAGACTTGCCAGAGCAGATACCCCTTGAGTCTGGGCTTGGAAGGCTTCCAAAGGTGCACGAGCTTGAGCGATGCCAATATCTTTCTGAATGCCCGCCAACTGTAGATCGGCATTTAGCCGGTCTCTCATGATCTGGGGGTCTTGCAGTGTCATAGCAGCAGCTACCTTAGTCTGAGAATCTAACTGCCCTTGCAAATTGCCCACAACACCGTTTAACTTATCAGACTGGGCTTTTAGTTTAGAAGCCCCATCTGTGTACCGATTACCAAACAACATCCGTTCTAAGAACAGGCCAGGCTTATCCATGATACTGGCATCTTGCACCTCTTGCTCCGCCAGAATTGTAGCGTCTAGCCTACGGGCGATGAGTGCTTGTGTGTCGTTGTACTTGTTCCACGCAGAGTTAGGGTTTAGAGGGTCGAAGTTTTGACGCTGCTGGATAGTGGTAACCAATTGTCTGCGCTGTTGGTCTTGTAGAACCAACTGATCAAAAGTATTGTTTACCGCTGTAGATGAATTGCTGTACAGCTGTTGGAGGGCACTAACCTGATTCTTTTGAATTTCATCGTAGTTAGGCATGTTTGGCATGTTAGCCACGAGACCTGCAATATTCGTGGCATTGCTTTGCTGTGCCGCCGCCGCCGCTTCTAGTGTTCTCTGCGCCTGAAGATACGGCTGATTCGAGAACATGCCTGAGATTTCCTGAGCACGAAGTACAGCAGGATTATTGGCAGTGTTAATAGGAGCAGGTGCACCAGCGGCGGAGGGCATGGCGCTTGCAATCATTTGTTGACCTGTCTGCGCTGTTGGAGGCGCTTGGAGATCAGACGTCAAAGATTGCGCTGGCGCTGCTGTAAGGGGCTGACTCCGTGTGCTCGGCCCAGCAGCTGCATTTTGCGATTGGGCTACAGCAGGAATCGTATTAGGGTTATAAGGCTTGAGACCGCCGACAGGGGCTTGCCCTGTCAGTGAGGAAGAAGCAGCTGCTGCGGATGAGACAGGAGAAGTTGCAGGAGTCTTATCCCCGTAAGCTTTAACCACATTATTAACGTAGTCAATCGTTTCTTTATACGGAGGGACTCCGTTGTTTCTATTTACAGCGGGTTCACCTGCGTTGTAAGCAGCTGCAATCTTAGTGACGTTGTTACCGTACCTGCTTTGCAACTGTCCAATAAGTTTAGCAGCACCTTCAATGTTCTGGTCAACCTTTGTGCGGTCAACTCCTAAAGCCCTTGCGGTTTGAGGCATCAGCTGGGCAACGCCATATGCGCCTTTAGGTGAGGTAGCATTAGGGTCTACCATACGGGAATTAGTTTTCAGACCTCCATTTTCCTGTAGGATAATAGTCTCTACAAGTTTAGGGTCAACCCCGTACTTCTTAGCCGCCTTCTCGATCAAGTCTTTATAAGTTGAAATGTCAACTCTGGCCATTGTAATCTCCTTAGGATTCGGCAAAATACTTTCTGTTAATCCACTTACCTGCATCCATAATAGTAAATGCAATAATAAGGATTGCAGCATCTTGGGCAAATTTTCCTGTTTTTGGGTACTCATCCATGAAGTAAGTTTTGTTCTGCTTACTATATGCACTAATGAGGGAACTGAAACTTTGCAGGGCTAATTGACCTCGTTCGATTTCGCGTTGTGCGTAGTCATTGATATTCTTCAGGACAAGTTCAGCCCCTTTACGTACAGCCCTAGCATATGCATCGTTTGCTAACAATTGCATAGTTGTAGAGTTGTAGATTCCATGTTCGCAGCCTGCACTGTAAATCTTTGGAAGGAACTCATCTGCGTACTCATGGAAGATGTTACGCACAGCATCTTTAGCGTCTGAGATTGCTTTTGCTTTGCTAAACTCATCAGACAAGTATTTAGCCGTAATAGCATTTGCAAGGTCATCAAGCCTTTGGGCTTGATTCCCTTGTAGATGGTCGGCAATAACTTCTTCTTTAATATCCGTGTTCTTATATGCGGTGGCAATACCTTTAAGTAATTCGCCAATACCGAATAGACCATCACCTTTATAGGCATCGCCTTCTTGAACCGCATTACCTTGACCACTCTGGCTAATGGTTACTGCCGACATAGTCTACTCCTTAGTTGTTAAATTCCTTCATCTTTCTGTAACGTTCCCAGATGATGAAGACAACGTTCAAAAGACCAAATCCCCAGATGGCAGGAAGTTGCCAGTTATCTGGCAGGATTTGAACGACTGAACGAATTTCGTCTGTTTGAATTAGAACCTGAGGGACTGAGGTAGAGATAGAATCAGCGGCTGCCACAGCGTCTTGCGCAGCTTTAACAGCTGCTTCAGATACACGCTGGGCTTGGGACATTGTATATCCGGCAGCCCCTGCAATGGCAGCTGTTGCACCCGTAGCGGCTACAACCGTCTTACTGTTAGACATTGTCTTAGCTCTACGGAACTCTCTGATGTCCTGCACTTTGAACCAGCTGACATTTACTTCATTGTTCTGATTGCCCCCTAGTAGGCCAACCTCTTTCTGGTCGTTGAATCCGACGACGAAGCCAACATGCCCCCGTCCATGACCGCTGTCAATCACAGCAATATCCCCATATTTAACATCTTTAAGTTTAACAGGGATACCCCAATCTAAGAATGACAGGGCAGCTGCGCTTTTAGTGCGTGCAATATCCGAACGCATCAGCACCCAATTTACAAAAGCTGCACACCAAGGCACTGCATCATCTGTGGCATGGTAGGAAGTGGATGTAAAATACTCCACAATTTGGCTGTTATTCTCAGCTCCTTCAATTTCTCTCTGCCCTAATTGTGTTTGGGCAATCGTCATGTGTTTCAACATTTTTAGCGCTCCCGCTTTTGGTTGATGGTACAATAAAAATAAAGCTGTGTCAAGTCCGCAGCCGCTTCGCGGGAGCAGCAAAGCTGCTCGACTTGACTCAGTGTTATTTTTGTTGTACAATATCTTATGCGGGGCGCTACGTTGTTTTTACAATCAGCGTAATTAATGCACCTAGAATGGCTGTACCGATAACAGTGCTTCCAAGTGTCATAACCTTCCACATAATTTCTACTTTATTACGCAGAACTGCGTCTGCGTGAATTGCTTCCCTGCTATTGAACTGTTGAAGCTCAGATTCAAACGTTTTGAATTTGGCTTCCATATTTGCTTGCTGTTCTTGAAATCGTTTTTCCATATGTAACTCTAACGACTGTATTGATTTAAGCACTTGGTCTAAAGAAGGCTGCCCACTGCCATGAATGGAATCTACAGGCATTTTGAAGTTCCTTATTTAAAAGTTAATTGAGGAAAGTAGACATTCCCTTGGAATCTGTGGTTTTTACTTAAAGCTAAACGACAAGCGACAGCCCCTGAAGGGCTTAGCGTAAATAGCACCCTATCTGCTGTACTGTCTGCCGCAGATGTCAGCCTGTCTAAGAAAAACTCAATCGGGGCTGAGAGTGTATTGAAATTCGTGAGGTCAAACCTTATGAGAGTCTCTCCAGCTACTACAGCATTTAACGCTTTAAAAGCGAAAAAGCCAGCAGGGCATGGATACAGCAAGACAAGCTTTCCGGCAGGGATTCCATTGAACTCACTAATGGCACTAGAAAATTTTGAAAGTGTTTGAGGAATTTCAGAGATACCCCGAACAGTCTTAATAATTCTACTTGGGTGCATGTTTAATTCCTATAGGAAGAAGTTGAACCCCTCAAGTAGAGAGGTTCAGCTTATTTAATTGGAACTAAGTCAGATCGGGCTTCCCGCAGTCTAACATCGAACCGGCGTATTCCCCTGTTGTGTCATATTGGTGCTTTACAGGGATAGCCCATAGAACAGCAGTTGCGGCTGCTGGAGGGGCTTGAGTGTCGTCAGTGTAATTTAAAGTCCAAACTTGAGTGCCAAGATTCACAGGGTCTGTTGCGTCATCTGCATAAGTTACAGTAATATTGCTTAATACAGCTTTGACACTTTCGTCCAACTGTTCAGGAGGAATAGTCCCGAAGTCAATAGTGATCATACCGTCAGGCAGTTGCTTGAACGGAGGCTTCATCAGATCGCCTAAGCGAACAATGGCATTTGGGTTAATATTTTTCATAACTTTATCTCTTAATGTTGAAAAGCCAATTCCATAGAGAACTGGCAGACAGGAGGTAGCGCCACTGGGACGCTACCGGATGCAGGTGTAGTGTGGACTGGCATGGTTACAAAGTTGCCGCATTATCAAAATGCGCTGTAATACTACCATGTGGCATGGCTTCGCCATTGCCTACAGCCATACTGTCAATAACAACTGTTAAGCAGTAGGCGTTTGTAAACTCCATACGGACATAAACATAACCGTCTGAGCCTTTATACTGCGTAGTCGTAGCAGCATTCGACCCAATAACCGATGGACTGACTAGCCCTCCCTGATGTGCATAACCTGACACGGTTGTTTTTATAATTTTTTGCGCACCTGTCGCATTTAGCGAATGGCCTTCAAATTCAAGCCGATACATCCGATTATTTGGAGCTGTCTCATCGGCACGCCACGGCAGCTTGAAATGGACAACTGCATTTCCAACGTCTGTACCTACAACAGGATTAAACGTAGCACCAGCTGTTGATGCGAATCCGCCGATGGCTGAGTTAGTGGTGGTGCGGGTGTAAATAAATCCTTCAAACACACCCAGATTACGACGACCCGTTCTTAACTGGTCGGCGATGAACCCCCCAACGCGGTCTCCACCCTCAGGGTGGTTAATCCCTTGATGCAGGACGCGCCCAGTGCTTAGCTGAAGGCGATACCCACCCATGGTCGAAAAATCTGCATTTGTCTGGGCAACAATGATCCAAGAGCTATCAGGGGCAAACGTACCTGCGTTATACGCACTGTAAGCCCACTCGCCTGTATGCGCGTTAGCACCGTCTACAGGCACTCGATACCACAATGCCATCCAGTCTGTTAAATCTAGAAACCCTTCCGTGTCGACAATTTTATCAGCGCCCCCGCTGTTAAGGCATTTAACTGTAGCCCCTGCAAGGGGAAACGCAAAATCATGCACGCCGTCTGCATCCGTGTCAGCATCTCGTCCGACTGCAATACCCATTAATCGCCGAGCCGTGCCAGCTGTCGTATGAGCTTTGATCTTAGTGCCTTGCAGCTCCCAAATCGTGTTATGCTGTAGAAATTGCTGGAAGCGCGAATAGTATAGATCACGTTTACGCTGAAGCTCTTCAGCTGTGTTTTCAGCTAAATCCTGTGCAGCAATCGCATCGACCATTGCTTGATTCTGAGCTGCGTCCACGGCCGCTTGCGTAGTCGCTTGCGCTGCTAATTCAGCATCAGTCGTCATAGAAGCTGCTGCTTCTAATTTACCTGAGGAAGTGTCGAGCGTTGCGCCGACATCTTCTTTATGGATAATAGTTACTTGAGACATAGCCACCTCCTAAGGTGCTAAATAATAGTGAGTTGTGTTGGTGTTGCTGGTATCTACCGCATCGGTGTAAACAATTCCAGGAAATTTCACTGCGGCTGCGTAATGAGTTACGTTAGTTTGCAGATTTAGAATCGGTACATCGAAGTAGTAAGGGATGGGCATGCTGTAAGCACGGCCGGTGACATTTTCGGCTAAATCAGTGATTTCAATGTCAGGGACTGGCAGCTGGGCTAGAGAAGCTGTAGGCCAAGCCCATCCGATAACATTAGAATCTTGGACGACCAAATTACATTGCCAAGTTTTTACTGGAACATTAGGGTCATCGCTCGTCACTGACGCAATGCCTGTTAAAGGGTTAAAATCAAAATGTTCAAGGATAGTTGTAATATAGCCATCAGGCTTCTGAATTAATCTTGCTCCGTCTAAATCTCCCAAGCGGATGATCGCCTCTGGATTTGTGTTTTTCATGAAGTCCTCAATTGCGGGGGACTAGCCCCCGCCATAATCTTTAAGGTAGGTTAGGAAGCAAAGAGGCTGGGAATGTCAAAGCTGTAGCTTCTCCAGTCGCATCCCAATGAGCTTCTAAAGGCAGAGGAGTCCCGATGGCCGCGCCTGCATATGTTAGAGTTAAACCAAACAGAGGAAGACCGGCAGCATCTGTACCCATATTCTTGATGTTCAGGCCGAACTGGTCTGCTACAGGAATAGGGGTAGGAGGCTGTAACATGCCAAGGCAAACAGCAGTTTGTGCAATCTTAGCCGTAAGACTTACAAATTCCTGAGGACTTGCATGATTCAGCATGCCGTTACGGAATACAGGTAGATCGGTGTACATCTGATCGTATTGGCTTAAATCCAAAACGTGGTGCCAGTTGTGCTGCAAGTAGTCACGAATTACTTCATTACTACCGTGGCGTTCCGCGCCGCAGGGATCATCGCAACATACGCGACGCGCCCAATACATCAACCCGCCGTCATATTGTCCCCAACCGACGTTGATTGGGGCGCATGGCAGTGGAGGCGGTACACTGACGATGCATTCCTGTGTCCAGTCACAACCAACACACTCTTCTACTTCTGTACAAGGACCGCACTCAGGAATGCAAGGGGGCTCTTCGTAAGGTAGGAAAGTAACAGGGCATTCAACTACAGGCTCAGGGCAGACCGGAGCGGGAGTAACTGTTGTGCATGTTGGAGGGGTTGGAGGAAATCCGCAAGATTTGACAGGAACACGAGGAGCACATCCGCAATCCCCAGTGTCTGTTGAGTTGTCTAGTGCCATAAAGCACCTCCTTCAAATGATAAGAATTGGGCCGACCGCTTTATCAAGCAGTGACCAATCCGCAGCGTACGTTCCAAACAAAGAATCATGCACCTGCAAACTGTGGTCGGCTGTTAAGACAATTTTAAAGTGCACACCATCGAACACAATAATTGTCAAGTTTTTACGTTCAGATGCTTTAGCCGCTGTATCTGGAGAAACAGCCGCATAGTTAACACCGTGTCGCCGCAGATACGCTTCAACGTCCTGCATTCTCCACAACAGTGGATTAGGCTGTGTTTTTCTTGCATGCTCTTTTCCTAGGCACTTTCCCGTCTTTAAACACACGACGTTACTAGCTGTGGTTGGCCCACATTCTGTAACCAAGCTTAAAGGGTTCTGAGGGTTGTATTGACTCTCGAACCAGCTAGGCGCGTACACTGTACACGCCTGCAGGGAAAAAGCAACTAGTCCAAAGAGAACGTAGACCAGAAGATTTTTCAATTTCATTATGCAGAAACCCACGTAATGTTAAGTGTGTCAGCCATCCACACAGCGCCAGCACCCATAGTGCCAGATTCCACAGTGATCACATCTCCAGCGTTCAAGTAATGGGACATAGTCTTTTCATTCTCTATGATCTCATTAACAGCTGCCCACGGGAAGAAGTTGACACCGAAGTTAATGCCTAGGGTTGGAAGTGCAGTTCCATTACGATATACAGCCACAGAACAAGCTGGAGCAGTTGCAACTGTTTTGGAACAGGTAGCGCGGTTAGCGATAAAGTACCAACCAGAAGTTGGAACTGTGAAGGACGATGCACCTGTAGAAGCACCAAACAGCTGTTGATTGACGAATGTGTCAAACACAGCAGTATGATTGCTATTTGAGGTGTTGATCGTTCCAGCCCGTGCGCCGATAAGAGGATAGATAGATGTTAAAGGATTGCCCCCAGCACCGTCTTGACCCGCAGGTCCTTGAGCACCTTGAGCACCTGTTGCACCAGTAGCACCTGTAGCACCAGCAGGTCCTTGAGCGCCGGTTGCACCCTGTGCGCCGGTTGCTCCTGTAGCACCGTCAGCACCGTTTACACCGTTAGCGCCTGCTGCGCCAGTATCGCCTTTATCGCCTTTATCACCTTTCGGACCCACAGCGCCAGTAGCGCCTGTAGCCCCTGTATCGCCAGTGTCACCTTTGTCCCCTTTGTCACCTTTAGCACCTTGTGCTCCGGTAGCTCCAGTTTCTCCAGTATCACCTTTTGGACCTTGATCGCCTTTATCGCCTTTATCGCCTTTGTCCCCTTTGTCACCTTTAATGGTAACAACCTCAACGCAATGTTGATTGCATGGAGGCGGAGGACACGTGCTGCTGAGCAGATTGGCATCATCATGTCTAACTGTTGGACAACTTGAAGGCATAACATTCTCCTAAGTTAAGTCAGATTGGAACACTACGCGCATGTCGTATGTAGCCAAATAGTTGCCAGCAGTTTCTTCCGTAGTTTCTACGTTTAAAACATCTCCAGCATTCAGTGACGCGATCAACGGACGTGGACGAGCTAATTCTTCGCCTGAGTGGTTGCCAGTGTGGTCATCGTGGTTACGAGCCGTAACAACAGTACCGTTTACTAGCATTCTTACTTGCAACTGCTGAGGGTCTTGGTACAACTTAGTCGCATCTGCAATAGAGGCGCTTAAGAAGTCAATGACGTACACACCAGTTTTTGGCACTACCAACCCACCAGCTGCGTTGTACGCAAAACCACCGTAAAGTTCGTCACGAATCACCCCTGAGGCAGGCGGTTTCAAACCACTTGTTTTAGGATAATCACCAGCACGAACCCATGCAGATGGACGTTGCGCTGCAGAGTTGTAGTTGATCTGTGTTGAAGGGTTGTTGATAAGCACGAAAGTTTTGCGCATGAACTCACCTACGCACAAACCTCCTTCCCAATCAGCAGTCTTCACACCCGTCCAAATGTTGTTGGGCTTTTTAGACACATACAACTTGCCGTTGTAGCAACCAACTTCATTCTCACACCACAACTTAGCAGTTTGACCTGTATCGCAGTTAGTGTCTGTGGCAGTACAAGAAGTTGTAACAGCCATCGGAGGGAAGATGAAATCACAGCAAGAATTCTGAAGCAGGTATAATTTTACCAAAATCTTCAGAAAGTCCAATTGACGCCATTCACCTTTAGGAGGAGCAAACGCTTCTTCTTTCGGGGTGAACCAGTATCCGCAGCCGTCATACACTAGAGAGCCTGCGGGGTAGATTTTTCCACGGCAATGTTGAACCATGAAAGGTGTTCTGCCAGCACACTTCACTTTAGGTGTGCAGACTGTTGTAACTACTCGGGTGACAGATTGAGGAGTAGCAGGGCTTCCACAACCGGAAGTTGTCACTGAGACACTCCCGCTGCTTCCGCAACTACCGCCGCAATTGCCTCCGCAGTTTCCACCGCATCCGCCACCACAGCTTGATTTTGAAGCCATATTTTTCTCCAGCCCTTACGGGCATTATCATGATAGCATGCAATCATTAAAAGTCAAGTCGACCCTTACGGGAGGCGCAAGCGCCTGACTTGACTTTTAACTCTACGCATGCTTAGGGGGTGCACCCCGCAGGGTCACATGTAAAAACTGAGTGAGACCAGATCACCTGAGAAGTGAACAGGGAATGAGAACTTGTTAGCTCTAATCCTGCCAGAGTATTGCAACTCCCGAACACCCTTATTTGTAAGGAATAGTCCGTCCACGCAGCTCATGTGCATCAAGTCCAGCCCAACAGCGTATTGTACAATCCCTCGTTCCTTATCAGTTGCGTAGTGTAGGTAGTCCCCCTGCAATATCATATCAGGGTATTTCTCTTGGTTGAAAAACCCATGAGCCGCTAGCCTTGTCATTACTGTTGGATTACCGCTACCTTGCCTGAACTCGTGAAAGTACAATGTTGCCCACCCCTGCCTGCGCACGATGTCGAAAGCATCTCCGCCAACCCCTGCAATTATAAACTCAGAAGTGTACTCCCCGTGTTTGGGGCGTATAACATCTGTATGCCAAAAGTGCAGAATTGTAGACCGTTCATTATAATTGTCTATAACTAATAGCCTGCAATATGTTGGCTGGCCACACACGAATTTACCGTCATGTCCATAAGACACTGTAGTATACCGAGGACTTATGTTGTTAACAGCGACGTATTTACCGGTGGTCTTTATGACTTCCCCGTAGAATGGACTGTAACTGTCGGCAATAAACTGTTCTCGGTGTTCGTACGCGTCACCTGAGATGTGCGGATGCGGGAACGTTACATCTGTTTGTGGCTCACACTCAGATTCAAAACACGGCGGTAAATGCACCGTAGCAACTTTACCAAGACGCAGGGCAACAGAGGCGTCAGGGTATACGTTGTTCGCTTCAGTGTTTCGCACTCTTTGAAGACCTGAGTGCGCGTAGACCAGAAGTGAATCTGCATAGAAGTCAACCTGAACATTTAACTTATGCTCAATCCCGTCGTGATTAAGTACGGGTTGAAAGCTTAGAGGGTAATGAATGTCTCCGGTGCATTGGCCTACAACAGCGCCACGTTTACCGAACACGTACACGCCTCTCGAGAATGGTACGACTGTGATAATAGCCCCGATATCCGCAGAGATTGCAAAACTTCCAGCCCCTGTTCTGAGAGCAGGGACAAAGTCTAGCATATTCTCAGCACCCGAGAAGAACAGCTGGGTGCTTGTGTACACAAAGAGATGGCCTTCAAAGGCTGTGAAGCCTTCTACAACCTGCGGAGCGTTCGATGTAAGGTCTAACCCTTTAAACACGACCTCTTCGCGACCCCCTTGTTCATTGTACATCCACGTCCTACCGTTGCGCATCATCACGATGCTACCTTGCTTGGACAACCCCCAGCCTACAACAGCGTCATCGCAGTACCTCAGCAGATGATCTCGCTCGCCTTGACAACCTGTTGCAAACTCCAGTCTACCAGAGCCTGCATTTATAGCTCTCGAACCTGTCAACCGGCGCACCACAGAACTGTAGCCTGCTTCCATTGGAACGCAGTCTTTAGCGTACGCAGCGCAGCGGTAGAGTCTATTATGTTGAAACCTAGCTCCACCTGCCGCAGAGCTTTCAGCTTTATATACGTTGCCCCCGTCTGGAAATTCCAGCGGGGGTTTATCATATATAGACAACGCAGTGTCTGCATGTGTCAAATTCAAGGTGTAATTTCTTAGCATTTCTCACCTCTTAATGACAATGTTTGAATCAGTCTTGAAGTGCCCTTCGAGAGGAACAGCTTTCTGCCTAAGTACATTGGCTGCTGTTGTGTCCCCAATTTCCCCTAAAATATCTGCCGCCGCTCTATACACAATTAAGGATGAATGCTGCTCAGCAATCCATGAGTCGAGGCCGTCCGCAGTGAGGTCAGGAAATGTGACACACACCAAGACAAAGCCCACGACAGGCTCACGCGTAGCAATCTTAACAATCCGTCCAGTCTTTGCGTATAGGGCTTCGATGTTAGCCCCTAAATCTTTGAACACGTTGCCGTACAAGCCACGTTGTGACTTGATTGCGCGTACAGAAGTAGAATCGCTTTTCAAACACTCCAGAGAAATCAACTCTCTAAATCTCGGGATTCCCCCAACATCTATAGAGTCCGACGTAGCTCCTTCTTGACAGGAGTCAAACTCCGCAGAATACTCAATCACAGTACAATCGTTCTCGAAGAAGCGACTTATATGCAGGTCATGGGTATTTTGCAAAATTGCAGAGACCGTGGCGTCAATCATGTGGTGCTGACCAGTCTTTTCGATTACTTGCTTATAAATTGATGCCAATAGAGCGTTCATCTACAGCCCCCTATTAAGGTTGGATGGGCTGTGGGTCTGCTACACGCCAGAATGCTACAGTACCAGAACGGACTGCTTTGTCCAAACGGGCGATTAAGCAGGGTTCCCACACGCATAACTCACCCAAAGAGTGGATGATAGCGTCACGGTTGTGCGGATGGCGCTTCACAGAACCTGTAGGTTTGAAGATCAAGAAGCCTTGAGTAGCCTCAGCCTGCTCATACTTACGACCGACGTACACACGTGAATTCGGAACGTTTGTGCGGTACACAGCAACTGCACGCGGAGCAGCACTGGTAGCAGTGCCGCCAGCCACAGAAACGCCCGGAAATGTACCACCTGCTGAAGAGTCGTAAGACCCTACATCACCAGCAGTGCCTGTAGTTGTGGTAGTGGTTGTGACCACTGTGGTCTCTTCTACAGTGCCTTGACCATTTGAAGTTGTTGGGGAAGCCATTAGCAATCTCCTTCAGTTGTAGGGGCAAAGGCTTGGCAAACTTCAGTGCAACGAGCGTTGTTCAAGCCGTAGATGATGCCGTTAGCAGCAGGATTCGTACAGGTGAACAACAGTTCAGTTGTAAATGTGCCGCCAGCAGCGTCAATGCCGTTGTCGTTCGCTACTTCGCTGATACGGCCTTGGCTGTCTGCGTTGAAGTAAGCGTGCTGGGTGTCACGAGCACCAAGGTACTTAACACCAAGAGTAGTAGGGTCAAGGACTAATGCCATGCCTGCTGTATCTTGGTGCAAGTTGAACAAAGGATGTTCGTAGATTTGGAAGGTCATCCGTTGCGTGTAGAAGTTCTTGAAACGCTGACCGAATGTGTCACGGCTGTCTGTAACCATCTGGATAGATGTACCTAAACGGCGACCTACTTGCATGATTGCGTTGGCGAATGTGCGGTCACAGTAGATAACACGACGATCAGAACCGCCAGTGCCTACAGTGATGTCACCGAAGCCGTCAAAGATGGCACATAAATCATCATAGTTAACTGCATCTGCAACGTTAATAACGTTTTGAGGTGCGTTGTGTACGATGTGGTCGATGATGCCAGAAGTGGTGCGCATTGGCTTGCCATTCAGTACAGTGTTAGACTGTTGACCAAACATTAACGCCATTTCAATTGACTGCGCGTGCATCTGCATGGCTTCCAATTTGTTCTCGTGCGGAACTTTAGAACCTTCTTTCGTCATGATCTCGCGGACAGTGCCAGTGGTAGCCCAAGAATCACGGAAGATTTGGGTTTGCACGAACATCTGCTCAGATGTCATGTGACGAGTTAAAGGCCGTAAGCTGCCTTCTTCAAACGCTGTGCCGGAGAACTGTAAGCGAGTACCCTTACGGATTTCACGAGAAGATGCTGTACCAACACCACGAAGAACCACGATTGCATCAGCGCGTACGTCAGTAATCAACATCTGTTCGCCGAATGGGTACTCTTGGAACAACATGTTAGGGATTAAGCCAGCTGTGTTTTCAACTTTAATCGTAGTGCTTTGGCGAGGAGTTGCGCAAGCAACGTCTTCAGCTACAACAATTGAAGGGAAGTACAGATTCTTAATCCGATACCCGTAGTCCACAGAATGGATTACGTCGCGGTTAAGTGAGTCAACCAGAGGGAATAAGCGAACAGAGCCATAAGGTTGGCGCTGGAACACTGTCTGGCTGAACGTCGGCATGAACTGGGGATCATTCGCAAATGTTTGCGTATGAGCCATACCGATTACAGGGGCTGCACTCGGATACGGGCCGGGCTGAAATAGCCCTGTAAATTGAGGAGCTCGATTGCTATTCATAGAGTTTATCCTAGAAAGTCGACCAATCCATAGGCTGGTCTACGGTTGCTGGACGGTTTTGTTGGGTAAAGGCTACTTTCAGCCCTTCCATAAACCGCTTGGTTGCCTCGGAGACTTGCTGCGGTGTAGCATTAGGATTACGCTGCAAGTATTGTTCGGCCACACTCTTAGCCAAGAACTGTAAGCTTCCGCGATCTTGGCCTGATGTAGCTTGGTCAAGTGCAGACTCCCGAGTAGCGTTACGTGTGAAAGCCTCGAAAGACTTAGACAAGTTTGGCTTCAGTTGGTCTTGGACTAGATTCATGACATCCTGAACAGCTACCGACAAAGCTTGTGTCAACGTCGTTTGCATGGCTGCTGATTTAGCTGTGAATGGGGAGTAATCCCCATTTGCTAATTGCTGCTGTTCAGCTGCGGAGAATTCAAATAAATTTGCCGGAATGACTTTAGAATAATGAGTTGCTAAAGCATTAGGGTCTAACGAATTAAATTTGAATTCCCCAACAGCAGGGTGCAAGGCAGAGGGAGATTCAGCTCCACCTGTACCCTGCTGAGCAGCTCCTTGAGCCGTAGGAGCTGGGGGAACTTGAGAGGGCTGTGGAGCATTGCCCAAATTTTGATTGCCTTGTTGATTGTTTTGCTGGCCGTTTTGTGGGCTTGGGCTATTACGCTGTGAGCCAATTCCCCAGTCATCGAAGTCAGCTAGGAAGTCTGTGATGCCGTCTACTACTTGATTTCCTGGAACTTTACGCCCTTGAGGCTGAGAATTTCCTGGATTTTGGGCAGGATTCTGGGCTGCCGGTGTACTGCTCGGGCCGCCCCCAAAAGCAAATGCTTGAGGGGATTCTTGACTTTGTCTACGGATAGATGAGGCTGCTGAGCCTGCAAGAAGTGAACCGTAGATATCGTCTCCCAAACCGCCACCAGTCCCATCCATTGGGCCGATGAAGCAGGCACTATGGCCTTGAGTTACATTACGCATTGAAATCTCCATTTCCCCTCGCGGGGCAGAATTAGTATAAACCATCACAATTGCAAGTCAAGTCTGGGCTTCGCCCATCGCGCAGCGACTACGGACTTGACTAACAATTGCTTATGGTTTATGATGGTTAAGCCCCCGAAGGGTTTTGTGGAGCTGCACCCTGCTGAGCAGCTTGGACTGCCTGATTGGGTACGCCAGCTTGTTGCCCTGCTGGTGCTGCTCCTTGAGCTGCTCCGGCTTGAGCTGCCGCTTGAAGCTGTTGCTGTGCCACGTCTGGCGTTGGAATCTTATCCATGTCCTCTAAGCCTAAAGACCTGCCGAACATTGCAAACAAAGTTCGTAGATCATAAAGCCCTTGAAGCGGAGGGATTTGAGTTACCATCGTCATCATGGCCGAGGCGGCCTCTGGTGTGATCATCTTAGAGCCTGGAAGCAGGCCGTCAGAAATCTCATATTCAAACTCATTGTCACGGAACTCCTGAGGAGTTACAGCTTCTTTCCTGCCAGTCAGTTTGTTAACGTACACCAGTGAAGAAGTGATCTCGCCCAAGTTGCTGCGCAACATAAGTTTTATGGGTGTTAACCCTGTTTGCTGGAAAACAATAGCGTATACCCTGAAACGTCCCTCTGAGAACTGCGCTTCACGCATAGCCTCAGAAGCAACTTTATTTCCGGGAAGTCGGCCGCCCTGCATTTGTATGGTATTCCCCACGATTCGGGCCGCATGTGTATCCACTTCGCCCACCATCCCCAGCAGAGCGGCCATGCTGCTTCCATCAAACGGAAGAGGTAAATAAGCATGGTTCAGTGAAGCGCCTTCTGGAAGCGTCTTCGAGTTTGTCGGAATCTTTGCATTCGGCGAAGCGTCCGCCATGTCTTCTGCATTAATGAACTCAGGGTTATAAATGCCCCGATCACTTAACGCACGCCGCATTGCGGCGAATCGCCCATTGTCCAACTTAGACGCAAACTGTTGCACAGGTTCAAGCAGGGCTGTAAAACTGTGCGGAGTCCCTAACGATGTGCTGGAGAACAGCTGGGCAAATGCAATTGGAATCAATCCGTGCTTCTCGGAAACTGGCTCTACTGATAGTAGAATCGAGTTGTTAAGAAACACGAGCTTAAAGATCGGCAACTGCGATAGTGTAGAACCTTCGGAGCTTGGATACGTGTTAACTGGAAGTCCTAACCATTCAGGCAATGCACGACGGTAGTAGACAGTCTTCACATATTTGTTCTGGCTTCTGGACAGGTATTCAGAAGTGCTGGAAGGAGTCTTCGATTCCATAGCATTTCCGGCCTGAATGAACGCACCCCAATCCACAGTCCTGTTAGCATATCCATCAGAAGAATCGAATGCACTGTTAGGGTCGTGGAAAGTAGGTACACCGTGAGCGCCCACGGGGAGATTCTTCAGCGTACGAATATCGGTCAGAATACGCTTTCCCCAAGTTGCTCTGTAGTGTTCAGGCACAGCACTCAATTCACGGAATAGAGTTGCCAGATTTACAACTTCGTGGTAGCCTGCAAACAAACCTTCTTGAGGAATCTTTTCCAGCGGCACGTCAGGGTCGCAGAACGTATTGAATGGGCACAAAGCGCGCATTGAATTGGTCTGTGTCTTAGTGTTAAGTCGAAGTTCCGCTGGGCCGTAATTAAACATGGCCGCGTTGAACACCCACTTAATCATTTCCAACGCCCAATTTCCTGTAACAGCGTCTTTCTGAATCTTAGCTTTTACAGCATCGCTGACGTGTAAAGCGTTCAGGATATCTGAAACACTGAAGATCGGATTCTTAAACGCGTAGACAGACGAAAGGTACGCGGTTACGTCTAATGTGTTGCCAAGCATGATATGCGAAGGGCTGACAATAGATAGTGGGAGGCCGTTGGCATCTAGCTTATCTTTGGCAGGGTCTTTCTTTTCCATCGCATCTAGTGCTGCGTACGTGGATTTTAGAATCCTAGAGAACTTGTCTCGGTCTGTCGGTCCGTAGGAATGTCTAGTCGTGAACTGGAAGCCGGCTACCAGTTCTTCTTCCCAAATATTTACATCGTTCAACATGGTACTGCCTCTGCTATTGATAAGCTTCGTTTGCGAGCAGACTTCTCGGCCAGCGATTGGTAGTAGGCTTCGTGGTATGCATCTTCGAGCTTACGTCTGTACGTGATAGCAACTAGAGGTCCGTAGTGAGCAACGTCCAGCACGTTATCCCGATTGTTCGTTTTAAGCTTGTCGAAGTTGATAGCCTCAAACTTGAACGGAACCCAAGCATCTGGATGAATGAATAGCTCTCCGTTGGAGCACTGTTCAAACATTGTCAGGATGCGGGCATTCTTAGAGGAACGCTCGGGCATTATCTCTATCCACTCCACCAGCTTATCAAGTTTAAGCTTCTCAGTATACTCTTTCGCCCAGAACAATAACGTTGTCTGGTAGGCTACACCTTCCACAAAGATAATGGGAACTGTCTCTTTAAGCGCCAATGCAAGGGATTTGATGATTACTTGCTTAGGCGTGTACGAACCATTTTCTATCCTTCGCAGGACAGGTGTGCCGTCCAGCAGGTAGAACAAGCCTACAGCCGTGTCATCCGCATTAACCTTAGATGTTGACGGGTCGATGATTATGTACTTGGCTTGGGCGGAGTCAGAACAGACCTGCGCGTCTTGAGAGCAGTCCGGCCAACGCTTAGCGAACATCGCCCCTACTCTCGCAAGGTCAATTAAGTTCGCTCGGTTAATATCCATCGCGTTCATGTACTGCGCAAGCCAGATTGCTTCTACCCCCATCGCTACGTCACGCCTGTAATGCGCAAGCAGCTTTTCTACAGGATGAAGCTCTGGCCACAATGAAGTGCCATCCGACAGAATACAACCTAATGTCAGTGTTAGCCATTCTTTACTCTTTACGAGCAGCGGAAGGATAGCGCCTTCATAGCTGTAGCTATTACCGATGAAGAGGTTGATTCCGCCTTCAGGCGAAACTGTTGGGAGAAGCGTAGACATAATCCAAGTCTTCAAAGACTCAGATTCAACAGGAGACTTTGCACTCTCTTCTGTCTGGATGTCGTCCATGAGAATAATGTCAGGACGGCGGTTGCCTACGTTCAAGCCCCGAAGACTTGTATTTGCACCTTTAGCTTTCAGGATAATGTCTTTACCCATAAACTTAAAGTGTTTGAAATCTTGGCGATCGTTATACTTTTCAGTATCCCAATTGCCGAACACCGATCGCACTTGCGGAGAATCCAGAATACCGATAACGTCTTTCAAGATATTCTCAGCGTTCGCGTCTACCGAACACACGATTAAGATAAATGTGTGGCGAGAGAACAGAATGCAATATACGATGTATATTTTCATAAACGTTGTTTTTGCGAATCCCCGTGGAATCGCCAACGCTAAATTAGCTTCACCCGCATCTTCTTGCAGGTCAGACAGACAGTCAGCTAATAAATTCCAAATGGCTTTCATTAATTTAGGCCATCGGTATTTAGATACTTGAGGAAGTAGAAACATGCTGATAAAGTCGAAATCGACAACCATCTTAGCGATGATTTCTTTCCGAGTCATACCAGCTGTTAGCTCATCAATAGAAACAGGCTTAGCTTTGGCAGTTCCGTAAGAGCGTACACCAAGAGCGCGTTTCTTTTCCCCAGAGGCTTGCCACTCAGCGCGATGCGCTTTAGCAGATGCCTCAGCAATTTCAATAACAGATTGTGCAATGTCATAGTCAACAGGTTGCAATTCATCTGGTACTTGTCTTAAGGCATTCACGAGAGTCTCCTGCTATTTACGAGTATAAACCAACAAATGGAGGAGTATCAAGTCAACCGCTACGCGGTAAGTGTAGAGCAGCTTCGCTACTCAACACTTAGACTTGACATCCTCAATTTCTTAGTTTATTTACTCTTGTGCCGGAGGCTCATCTTCATTTGCAGCCGGAGGAAGAGGAAGATATGCTGGAGAACCTGCTAAATCTGGCGGAGGTAAAGAATCTTGAACATGGTACGCCATGTCCACCATGTGCTGCAACATCCTTTCGCCTGTCCGATTACCCTGCCGTGCATTTGCGACCAGCAGCCGCACAATTGTACGATAAACCATGATGACTGTATTAGAGTCTGTGCTATCCATTTGGGTGGCGTGTGCTACCATCGGACGACTGGTTGCTTCCATGTACATCCGCAGGGTGTTGATAGCGTCATTAACTTCTTCTTCGTGGCTGTCGTAGTGCTTGGTGTCCCCTACAGCAGACTGGAAGTCGTGAAAGCGTTCCAGCATAGCATCGAACCCGCTCAGGATCAACGCAGGTGGGAGAGCTGCTTGGAAAACTTCAAATTCTTCTCCCTGCTGAAGCAGGGTCTGTGCTTGCGCAACAACAGCTTTAGCTTCTTCAGGAACTTCAGCCATTTCAGTCATACGAATGACATCTTCTGTGACTTCAGCAAAGTATGCATTGTGGTCAGTGTTAACGAAAGCAGTTAATGCTACTGGCAACAACGCATAATCGACTGGCGACTGTAAAGCGCGTTGCACGTATTGTTCTTTATCACTCATTTGAATCTCCTTAAAGGGACGCTTCGCTACGGTGGCGGCTTCGCCGCCTGTCCTGCGGAGCAGATTACCCAATTGCTTTTGAAAATGCTTCTTCCAGCTCAGCGATAGAAGCAGTGTTGATGGAGTCCGACAGCCGTTGCTGTAGAACCACCTCTTGCGCGTCCTCTTCCTCGGACGCAACGGATGGGTTGGCCAACCGGCGCAGATCGGCAACCTTCATGTTTGTTAAAGGTTGGTCTGATACACCGGAGGTCACCCCAATAATTTCATTGTTAGGGTTCAGCACTACAGCAGTAGAGTCCTGCGGGTTATTAGAAGCGTTTGCTGACCGCAGGTCTGCGAGGTTGATCTGTAGAGAGCCGATTCCCACGTTCATTGATTGGTTAGCTGCCAATTGTGCTGCTGCGTGAGCAGGGTTACGGACAAATTCCCCATCTTCATTGAAGATGTACTCTGGAATATCTGTTCGGCCGGGACTTGCAGCTCTATGGATTGACGCATGGCCGGGACTTGCAGTTACAGCAGCCACCTGCGGAACACCAATTACACGCAGCCCTTGAATAACATCGCCCCACCTTGTCACTGTGCCCATAGATAGCATGCTGTGAGCAGACTGTAACAATTTCTGCCGAAGGGACGTCACGGCATCCACTTGGGAAATTGTCTGCTTAACCCGAACTGCAATCCGCGCCTGCTGCACATCTCGGTACGTCACAAGGTCGAATGATTCTGGCAGCAGGTGGGCAATCCCTTGAATCCAAGTAGCGTTTCGTAGGATTTCCCTGTCATCCGCAGATAACACTTGGGCTAACGCTGTAGCCATCGCTTGAGGTGACAGCCTGATGATCTCCATCATAGAGCCATCTTCTACTCCGTCCATTGCCAATGCGCGTACACGCGCAGTTAGCCTTGAATCTAAAATACGGGCGCTTGCATTCCCTACGGGAGCAGGAACTCTTGAATCGTCGGGAAGCTGCCCGTCTTGTGGTGGTCTGTCCATACTGAATCTCCTGAAAGCCAATCCCCGAACATGCAAGCTTCTTGTTGAAGCCAGCCGCAGAAGGAATCAACATCAGCTTCGTAGTATGCTACTGCCCTAGGCAGGTGCTCAAGCATATACTCAATCCACGCAGGGAGGTCAAAGTTAAATAAATATCTATCATAAGGTGCTCCACACATGGAAGCTCGTTGGTCAATTACAAGCTGCTGCCCAACTGTATGGCCTCCACCGGAAGTCATACGGCTGAGTGAAAATCCTTCTCTCAACGTGGCTGCGCCGAGGCGTAGATTTCCCTGCATAATAGCGTTGTACGCTACAGGTTCTCCTGTGTCCGGCCAATATGTGTCAGGTTTCCAAGACAGGATATGTAATTGACATCTTATATCTGGGCTTGCAAGGAGAAGCCCTTTTGGGCTTCCCCCTACACGCGCAGGGCGAAGGCGAACTACTAGCGGGTCAGTGGAGAGTGAGGAGGAGAACACTGACTGAGGAGCTAGTTTTACGTTGCCACTAATCTCTCCACTTAACGCCCCGAGGAGAGTGATTTCATGGCTGCTCACAGACACAACGTTGTCCTTAATTCGGACGTTGCGGAGCAAACCATCAAAACATGTAATAGCCTGCAAGCTTGAAGACTTGCCTGTGCTATAGATTAAATTGTCACGCACTTCTGCACCAATGAGATCAGCAAGTGCATACTGTGCTCTAAGTCCTGCTACGCTTACGCGTTCACCAAGAGCATTTGTTATCTGTGTCGGGATAAGTTGAACAGCGTCCCAATGTGCTGCGCGGGTTGTGTCCGTGCCTGCCAACGTTTGTCCACAAACTGAGCCACCGTCTAACATGATGCGAGTCAAGTCTTGTGGAGCGCCTACGCCTGTGGCGATGTGGGCGCTTTGCGGCTTCGCCGCTGTGGGACTGTTCTCCTTTGGAGATTCCATCATAACACTCTCATCTCTCGTGTAAAGTCAACCCCTGCGGGGGGCTTCGCTTTGGCGCTTTGCGCCTGCTACGCCGACTTGACACTCCAGATTAAAGAGTGTTACTCGGCCTCATCCGGCGGAGCACGCGTTCCTGCTGGTGGTGGAGCACGCGTTCCTGCTGGTGGTGGAGCACGCGTTCCTGCCTGCGGAGCAGTGGGCGCTTTGCGCCTTGCGGAGCACGCGCTTTGCGCCTTGCTCCTAGTATAACATGGATTTCCAGTTTGTCAAGTCCTATTTTCGCCCTGCCTGATACATGCGCCCTAATGCCCTGCGGAGCGTTCCCTTTTGCGCTGAAAGGTCAAAATGGGGGGTTAGCGTTCATTGTTGGGGTAGGTGGTCGGGAGGCAATTTAATTTAATTAAATGAGTGATTTTGCAGCCTTAAAATTTGTAAAAATTTTTCTGAGCATCATATAATTTCCCCTTCTCTGTGGCAAGTGAAAAGGGCTTCACTCCCCCTTATACAATGAATCTTCGGATGGCGCGGTGGCCTGTGCGCTGACCGAAGCATTAGTAATTGTGGGCGCGATGCTAACGTTGGCCGAGTCCGGCTTCCTTGAGCCGTAGACAAGCAGCCGAACGGCTGCAAGCGCAGGACGATAGTCCGAGCACAAGCGAGCGACAGCGAGTAGAAGGGAGCGATAGCGACCGTGAGTGCGGCTTCCTTGCGCCGCACGATACACGCATCCGCAGGATGTGTACCGCAGGACGATAGTCCGAGGACATGCGAGCGAATGCGAGTAAGACAAGCAGCCGAAGGCTGTTAGCGCAAGACGATAGTCTGAGCATGTCCGAGCGAATGCGAGCCAGACGCAAGCGATAGCGCGTCTAAGCGACTGGAGCTTGCGTAAGGAGTGCGTCGAAGGAGCGCCAGCGAGTGAGACCGCCCGCCCCCAGTATACCACATCTCTGCGGCCTTGTCAAGCGCATTTTTTCGATCGTACAAAAATTAACCAAATTAACCACGGTGAACATTGGCACGATTCTTGCCCGCACGGTTGGCACGATTTTTGACAACCATGTTGCGAACGTCTAGCACGCCACAAGTGCAAATACAATACCCCCAGAGGGATAGCAGACAAAGAAAAAACGCATGTTAAAATGGGAGCAGGACGCGCATGTCTGCGCAGGCTCAAACGCAAAAAGTACACAAGCGCAAGCGCAAGCGCGCAAAAAGCGCAAAAAGCACAAAAAGCGCAAAAAGCGCGCAAGCGCGCAAGCTCCTTTCAGGTTAGAAAATCTTGCCCGAAAAGTTATATCCTTTTGCGTACAGCGATGAAATAAGCCTGTATAATGCTATTTAACAGGCCAGCAACCTGTCGAACTTTCCGCCCCATGTGGTGGAAAGGTCAAGGCGTAAGCCTTGCGCACCAGCGGCAAACCGCAAAAAGTGCACAAGGGAAGATTACGCCTTAAACATCAATCAAACTTAAAAGCGCATAGCGCAAAGGATACAAAATGACCAACGAACTAAACACCACAGTCAGCACAGCATCCAATGGATTCTCCTTTAACGCTGCCCGGTTCGACTCAACCGCGTCCAATCGTACTAAATCACTAGCTGATTACCTCAATGTCCGGCGTGTGGCTGGACTGTCAGGCACACAGGAACAGATAAGGCAAGAGGCTTTAGACAGCCTCGTCGTCATCGCAACCCGAAAAGGGGTGGACGCAACTAGCGTAAAACTTTTCAAGGCGGCACTGGCGATGCCACAAGCATACATAAGTGAAGTCATGCAAGAGAGCAAAGGAGCAGACTTAGAAGCGGTAGACAATCAAGCCGCAAAAACGATTCTAGGAGATATGTCCAGAAAGGTTGCCTTAGAGGCAGCAGGATTCACAGTGGATTGGAAGGAGTAATCCGCAACATCAGGGCAAGCTTTAGAGCTTGCCTTTTTTTTACGCTACAAGCTTTCAGCTTGTGGCGTTTTTTCGTTTATATGTTTGAGGGTTTTCTATGAATCCATTCTTAGAACGATTCACAGTGCAGGAACTGTTAGACTCACTGGAGCTGTACCAGCTCAGCGAATACGACCTTTCAGAACTGCCGATACTTCAGAATGAAGCAATAGCAGATTTACAGGCTTGCAGGCGGGAATTGAAAGGCTGGCAATCTAGCAACCTTTTCAGCAATGCTGAACTGTTTCAAGTTCTACAACACAAGCGCGTCTATTGCGCGCAGGCGCAGGCAACCTTGAACGGGTTACGGCTCGTGGAGCGCGTTGCGCTATACGCTGAAACATTGCCAGTTATGCAGGCAAGTGTTAAAGCGTTTCAATTTTTAGCACTTGCACGATCTGTGCAGGAAGGCTCAAACGGATATTGGACGCTCCAGAAAGGCGAATGGAAGCGCAAAGCCGGAGCAAGGGAAAAGCTAGTTAAGCTAGCAACCCTATACGGCAAGATAGAAAACAATCGCACTCGTGACCAGTGGACACAGGCAGAGACTGTGTTATTTGATGCAGTGCAACATTCTTTAAAGTTTTGTGCAGTGCAACATAACTCTGGAATGTCTAGCACTGAAAGGAGTCAGCCTTCAGCCGTGGGAGCGGCTAAAAGCGACTTTCAAAGGGTTGTCCAGAATGCGCTTGCTAGTAATTGGCTAAAGCCTAGCAGTGCTAAGGCGCAAGCGGATACGCCCGCAGGCGCTAAGGTGCTACTCCCCCCAGCGTATCCCGAAGAAAGCGTGGAACGGTTAGAAGCTATTGGGGAAAAGCCTACCGCTGTAAAGGTGCACGTTAAACATAACAAGCTAAGCCCGCTGGGAAAAAGGCAGGACGCGCAAGCGCCCCAGCTCAGGCGTCAACCCGACGCTACGCGTCCTGACGCTTCGCGTCCTGACTCAACAGTGGAAACGCCTGAAGCTATCAAGGCTGAACAGCTAGCGAACTACATCCAAGGTCTAAAGGATGGCTTAGAACTTGCGCCTGTGTTCATAGCACTAGGGCTACAATTGAAAGTTGACCATGTAAAAGTAATGCTACAATTGCACTGACGCTACGCGCCTCAAAAAACCGCCAACAATGGCGGTTTTTTTTCGTCTACGCATCCAAGAGCAAAGGTGCTACGCATCCAAGAGCAAAGGTGCTACGCATCCAAGAGCAGTGGCTAATATTAGAATATTAGAATATTAGAATATTAGAATATTAGAATATTAGAATATTAGAATATTAGAATATTAGCAATCGCTTATATTAGCCACCGCTAATATTAGCCAGCGCCTTCCCGAGAAACGCTCGTTATTCAGTGGCCTCCCAGACGCTTCGCGTCTCAGAAAACATGCCTTAGAGCATGTTTTTTTTATTTTTTTTTCTGGAACCGCTAATTTTAATAATAGTCAAAGTTAGATTCAATTATATTAAATTATTATATATTAATATATTTGAATTATTTTTTTATACTTAAAATTTTTGATTATCTTTATTTTTATTTTTCTTTTTTTAACCAACAGGCTTTATGCCTAGGAGCAACACACCATGTCACACACACCAGCATACGCACCAGCACACACACCAGCACACACACCAGCATACATGGAGAAGCTGAACTCATTTATTGCCAACGAGGCTAAGAACCTTGCAAGCCTGCACGGTTCTAACTCGTTCGGAAATTTTCCCGTTTACGTTGGAACGCATTATGAGTTCTGCACGGCAATCTATGTTCAGCGCAAAGCTGAATTGATTATAACGTCCCCTGCCAGAGGGGACGTTATAACAGACTCTGCCTTAGTAAAGAATTTCATGAACCGAAAGGTTCTGACAGACTTAGGAAGATTTAGTTCTTCCCTAGTATACCTGCTGTGCTTCTTGGAGATAAGAGAATTTATGCAAGAGCACGAATTTCACAAACGTGACCCCAACAGCACATTCTGTGCTGATCTGATGGAGGCTTTTGAGGAGGCAACACCTACGGTGCAAGCACTCATAAAACAAAAGTGTGATTCCTTAGACTCTATAGAGAGTTGGTTTTACATTCTCCCAAGGAGACAGCAGATACAGTGCCTTCTGAAGGCACTAGCAGGGATAATGTGGATACAGGCGCACTCCATACTGTCGTCCCCGTGCACACAAGCACAGGTAGAACGTACCGTGATAATAGGGAGATTCCTGAGCAACACAGCAGGATTAGAACCAGCCACGTATGTGGAGTGGTTAAAAGGCTAAGCAGGGCACAGCTTCGCTGAACAGCTTCGCTGAACAGCTTCGCTGAACAGCTTCGCTGAGTGTGGTGTGTTCACACGTAGTGTGTTTTTGTCCTGTCCTCAATTTAATTGGGGGCGGGATGAGACCATTATAAACTTGTTTTCAGAAATGTCAACCCTGAAAAATAATTTGCGATGCAAATTATTTTTCACCGGAGGCAAGGGGTTGACATTTATGAAAACCAGTTTAACCTGGTTCTATTCCCCCCACCAATAAAAAGTAGGAGGAGGCTTATCTGAGCAGCGCAGCTTCGCTGCAAGCGACCGCAGGCAATCCTGCCTACGGCAACACCCGAACTTAAAACTGTAACGCGTCAAGGAGATTAAAATGCAAAACCCTGCCAGCAGCTTCGCTGCAAACCTTAATGCCTTGGGCAACACCCAGCACGGGAAAAATATCTTCCCAGAGTTCATCGGCGGATTAGATGTCCGTCCCCTAGGGATGTCAGGACGCACTGTGCGCCTGTTGCGGCTTCGGCCGCAGATTCTGGCAACACCAGACCAGCTAGAGTTCTTATTTTCTTGGCTATCAGTCGCTGAACGACTGCAAGTCGTTCAACAGATAAAAGAAGACCGTGGCTTATGGGCTTCCCCTGTCTGGGATCAGTCTCAATTAGAACTGTGGCTAGACGTCCTAGCTTTAGCCGCAGGGCATAGCTGGACTGAAGGCTGGGATAGCTTCGCAGCCCACAGCAGAGCAGCTTCGCCGAGCAGCTACGCTGCAAGCACAGGCGAGCAGCTTCGCTGAGCAGCTACGCTGCAACAGTGGCGCGTGAGCGTCAGGAAATGCCTTCGGCAACAGTGACGCGTAAGCGTCAAGGAGTGATTATGAACCCAGAAATTAAAGAAATGATTGGCCACCACGGGATTCCACCCGACGGACGGCTGC
>Ga0209480_10000228_pt1 | contig 49232 bp, 57 predicted proteins | sample JI61114C2DNA_FD_187501 | JGI IMG/M metagenome (GOLD analysis project Ga0209480, IMG submission 187501) | Wastewater effluent complex algal communities from Wisconsin, to seasonally profile nutrient transformation and Carbon sequestration -... | ecosystem: Engineered > WWTP > Effluent > Algae...
TGTGGGTTTTTTTATGCGGTTATTATCCTTTTTTATTCTCTTTCTTTTTATTGGCGGCTGCATACTTCTATTCAGCCCGGTGGCCAATCCTTTGTTAACCCTCTCTGCTAGCGGTTATTCAATAGGCCTACTTTTAACCTTAGTTTTTATTTTGATGATTGGGCATGAGATACCCGCCTCGTTTATTAATATTTTAACTCAGGGAACTCGGCAAACAAAAACTCTGCGCCATTTTCTGTTATTAAATAGTGCTTATCTTATTAATTTACTTCTCGCATACGGAATAAAAATTGGGTATCTCGATTTTAAAATTTGGGTATTAGATTTCTTCTTTTTATTTACCCTTTCAGCTATTCTTTCTATTTGGGGATTTCGTCAGCGCGAGAATCAATATTCCTCCATCTTACCCGCAGATCCATTTGGTGTCTTCTTCAACCTGACACTTATGCTAATTGCATTTACTACACTTGGATATCTGTTCGCAGTATCAAGCGATACCGCCACTGTAGTGGTGCGGGATGTGGTAATTTATAGCCACTTAGGATACGGCCTTATATTTTTTGCTTACATACTTGCCAACTTTGTTGACATGCTTGGTAAAAATCTTCAAGTGCACAAAGTGTTGTACAAGCCAACCACTATGCCCTATTTTACTTTTAGACTGATGGGTATATTTTGCTGCCTGGCATTCCTGCTATTTGATACAAATTATAAATCGCAACTCAATCAAATTTATGCGGCTTACTATAGTGGGTATGGAGATTTATTTTATGCACAAGGAGAAGATCAGGTTGCGGAGGGATTTTACAATAAGTCTGTATTCTATAGAAATCAGAACCATCATGCGCACTACGGGCTAGCCTCTATTTATAAGTCGCGTTACGATGTTCAAAAAGAAAGACAGGAGTTAACTGCGGCAAGTGAAGGGAACCCAACAGAATTTTCATTTATCAATTTGAGCGAGTCATACCAGCGAAGTAATTATAATCTCCAATCACTGGAAGTTCTGGAAGAAGCTAAATCAAAATTTCCGAAAAGTGGAATAATAAAAAATGCTTTAGGGTTAACTTACTTAAATCTAAAGCTGGCAGATTCAGCCTTAGTATATTTTCGAGAAGCAAGAGACTCAAAATCGGTGAAACAAATGGCCGAAACAAATTTTTTAGCTGCCAGTGCACGATTCAAAATTTTATATCCCGCTGATTCATTGCTTCAACTTATCGGTTCAGAAAAAGAAGGCCCGCAAGCCAATGCGCTTGCGTTGGCCAATATGCAAAACATTCCAATCACCCTTAATTTCCAACTCGGAACAGATACAATTCTTTCCGTTACAAAAGCTGTATTCCTCTGCAACTATTTTATAAATCAACCTGAAAAAATTGATACCATCCTACTATACAAGGCGATTGAACTGGCAAGAAAACCTGACAACAATTATTTCAAGGAATCTATTTTAGTAGCAGCTTCGCATGCCTATTATGCGCAAGGCCAAGTACGTAAAGCGTTTGACCTTACCCGAGAAATTGCCTATTCGGCAGGTCGCGGAAAATATTTCAATCTATTAGGCACCTGGGCACTAGAACAAAATAATCCACAAATTGCTGCTAACTATTTTGAGATAGCAAAAAATAAAAAACAACCCTTTGCTTTATTTAAGGAAGCTTTAGCCAGAACAGAATCTGACAGCATTGGCACCGCACTGATTTTATGGGATAGCGTGGCCCGAGATGCAGATACTACAAACGCTACATTAGCAAAACGAATGCTCCTTATTTTAAAATCAAACCCAACCCAGATTTTAAATCTATCCGATGCTGATAAATATAATTTTTGCCGATACAAAATTGCACATTCAGATACTGCCCTATTCTGGAGAATAAATGGATCTATTCAAAATGAAGAGCTGAGAGCCAGAGCTATTCTTGATCTTAGCAAAAAATGGTACACCCAAGATGAGCCACTTATCGCATTTGAAATAATTTCACACGTGAAAGGATTGAAATTAACGGACAAAAATTTGTATGATCAAATTCTACTTACTAACATGATGCTGCTTTCCGAATTAGATAAGGATAGTTTTCAGAATCAAGTTCTTGATAGAGCGCTGCCCTTGCATGGTTCCCATTCAAACGAACTACTCTATTTGCATGCCTTGCAAAATTGGGAGTCTGGAAAAATCGATAGTGCAAAGCAAAAGTTTGAATTTCTGAGTACCGCCAACATTCATTTTGAAGAAGGGTTAGTAGCGGCAGCCAATTTCTTTTCATCAGACAGCACAGATCGACTTAGACCTTATTCTATAATTGTTTCTGGCTTATTGGCACGACCTAATTCAATAAAGCTATTGAAGGCTTACGTGAAACAAGCAGCTCTAATTGGCTTCGATGATGAAGCGAATGAAAGCCTGGAAAAACTTAAACGCTTGCTGCCAGCAAGAGCCTTTAATGCTTATGTGGCTGAAAACCCTGATTATTTTGACATTGAGAAGTGATAATCAATTAGGCTAAAAACAAATTCAAGTATTACATTTACCTACTTTAAAAACTGCTATGGATAAGAAAATACCACTCAATGATCTTCATGTGAAATTAGGCGGCAAGATGGTGCCTTTTGGAGGTTTCATTATGCCTGTTCGTTATTCATCCGATATTGAAGAACACATGGCTGTTCGCAATGGGGTAGGCGTTTTTGATGTGTCGCACATGGGCGAGTTTAAAGTGGAAGGCGCACACGCATTAGATTTAATTCAGCGAATTACAAGCAACGATGCATCTAAATTGGTTGATGGCCAAGCACAGTACACCTGCCTGCCCAACGAGACGGGCGGCATTGTTGATGATCTGATTGTTTATAAAATAAAAGACAATGATTACTTCATTGTGGTTAATGCCGGCAACATTGAAAAGGATTGGAACTGGTTTGTAAAACATAATACAAAAGGAGCCACACTCAAAAATCTTTCTGATAACCTGTGTCTGTTTGCTGTTCAAGGTCCAAAAGCAACAGGCGTTCTGCAAAAACTTACGAAAACCGACTTAAGTGTTATCAACTACTATCATTTTGCAATTGGTGAGTTTGCCGGTGTGGCAAACGTTATTATGAGTAATACCGGGTACACAGGCTCTGGTGGTTTCGAGATCTATGTAGATAATGCAAACGCTGAAAAAGTGTGGCAAGCAATCTTTGCGGCCGGTGAATCAGAAAACATCAAACCTATTGGATTAGGCGCGCGTGACACGCTACGACTAGAAAAAGGTTTCTGCCTTTATGGAAATGATATTGATGATACCACCTCACCACTAGAAGCTGGGTTAGGTTGGATTACTAAATTCACAAAAGAATTTACAAACTCAATCGCTCTTAAAAAACAAAAAGAAGAAGGGGTTAGTAAGAAACTGGTTGGATTTAAAATGATTGACAAAGGAATTCCGCGTCACGATTATCTTTTAAAAGATGCTTCCGGAAGCGTAATCGGAAAAGTTACTTCAGGCACTCAATCACCTATGTTAAGTATTGGAATAGGACTTGGGTATGTAACTAAAGAATTTTCCGCACCAGGATCAGAAATTTATGTAGATGTTAGGGGAAAGTTGCTAAAAGCTGTTGTGAGTAAACTTCCGCTAATTAATTAGTCGACTTACATAGAATGAAAAGGAGATTCCTGTTTTTACTAATCCTAATTACAACACAGCTCGCAGCCCAAAGCGAAGAGGAACTTCATGAAAAAGGATTTGCTTTATTAGAAGCGGAAAAATATTCAGAAGCTTTACCCTATTTTAATAAGCTGGTTGATTTAAACCCAGGCGTTATTACGTATCACTATAATCGTGCCGTAACACTATTCAATTTAAAACAATACAAAAAAGCAATTAGTGATTATAATTTTTTGATTAGCGAAGATTCCGAAACTCCCGAATATCCATTTCAACTCGGTAACATTTATGAACATCTGGATAGTTTAAAAAAAGCGGAAGCATACTATTCAAAAGCTATTTTATTAGATAGTGAGAACTATTTATATTTCTTTAAACGAGGTACTGTTGTGCTAAAGAACATGCAATGGAAAAAAGCTAGTGAAGATTTTACCCGAGCATTGGAAATAAATCCTGAGCATGATAATTCCTACCACAACCGAGGCATTGCCTACTACAAGCTAGGGCTTAAAGAAAAGGGTTGTGAAGATTGGTGCCAGGCATTATTAAGGGGAAATCCCAAGTCGGCCAGTCACCTGGAAAAAAATTGTAAATCATATCCTCAAACTTGTCGCCCATCAAAATGAAAACAATAGATGTTTGCCTAAGTCCGGAATTACTGCCGCTATATAGTTTAGAAGATAAAACTGTAGTGGTTGTAGATATTCTTCGCGCCACTTCTTGCATGGTTACCGCATTTGCGCATGGCGCAGAAAGTATTCAACCCATTGCAAATCTGGATGAGTGTAGAGAAATGAAATTGCGTGGTTACGTTATTTCTGGTGAACGCGATGGAAAAAGAGTAGAGGGCTTCGATAAAGGCAATTCACCTTTCGAGTACATGGGCGATCAGGTTCGTGGATTAAAAATTGCATTCACCACAACAAACGGAACACAAGCCATTGAGAAATCTAAACAGGCTAAAGAAATTATAGTAGGCAGCTTCCTCAATCTCTCCTCCGTTGTTCGATATCTTTTATTCAGTCGAAATAATATTTTAGTTGTCTGTGCTGGCTGGAAAGGAAAAGTAAATCTGGAGGATACGTTGTTTGCTGGGGCTTTAGTTGAAAAACTAAAAAATCACATTGAGCCCGATTGCGATGCTCCTATTATTGCACAAAACTTATACAACCAGGCAAAGGGCAATTTAATGGGTGTGCTCGAAACATCCAGCCATGTAAAGCGCTTAAACCGCTTAAACATTCACAAGGACATAGAGTTTTGCTTAACTGAAGATCAGTACCATGTAGTGCCAAAACTAGTTAACAATAGTCTTGTCTGTTAGTGAATTCAGTTACTGGCATAAACAAGCTCACCGCCCACTATTGTTTTTAACACCTTTACATTTCGTATTTCAGTTGGTTTTATATCGAATAGATTACTTTCAAGAATTACAAAGTCTGCCAGCTTGCCCGGCACTAGCGAACCCTTAATATTTTCCTCAAAAGAAGCATAAGCGGCTCGCGAAGTATAAGATTTAAGGGCCTCCTCGACAGATATTTTTTGTTCGGGCACCCAACCGTTAGGATTCTTATCATCTAATGTTTGACGGGTTACTGCCGCGTAAATACCATACAACGGAATTGGAGGCGCAACAAACCAATCGCTGCCAAAGACCACATGGGCATGGGCTTTTAATAAAGATCCAAATGCATAGGTAGTTTTAATTCGCTCAGCACCGATAAGTTTCTCAGCAAATCGGCCATCATCAATCGCATGATACGGTTGCACACTGGGAATTACATTCAATTCGGCAAATCGTTTAAAGTCTCTAAGTTCAATATGCTGTGCATGCTCAATTCTAAATCGTCTGTCACGATTTCCATTTTCATCTTCAACTTTTTTATAAATATCCAGTAAGGCGTGAATCGCCTTGTCGCCAATAGCGTGCGTCATTACTTGTAGCCCAGCACTATCGGCTGATTTAATTCGGGTATATAAATCTCTCTCAGTCGTAATGAAAAATCCTGAGTCAGCTGGAGAATCCGTGAACGGTTTAAAAAAAGCAGCTGTATGAGAACCCAATGAACCATCTACAAATTCTTTCAATCCGCCAATGCGAAGCCATTTATCTCCGCTTCCTTGGGTTGCTATTTTAGCATTAAGCACTTTCCAATCACTTAGCATCATCCCTGCATAAATCCGGGTAATCAGATCGTTTTGCGTGTGCGCACGTTCAAACACATCCATGTACCCGCTCATATTATGTATAGATGTTACTCCCTGAGCCGCTACATAGTTCATGGCTGCTTTTAGTGCTTTGTCTTTTTGATCATCACTAAAATCAGGAACTACCTGATTGACCAGATTCATCGCATTGTCTTTCAATACGCCTGTTAGTTGTCCCTTTTTGTTTCGAATGATCGTTCCGCCCTCCATATTTTTTACCTGATCGGTAACACCAGCTAATTTTAAGGCAAGGGAATTGGCTAAACACATATGTCCATCCAATCGATTAATCCAAACAGGATTATCAGCAGTTACCGAGTCTATCCATTCTTTTGATGGAAGTGCGCCACCCCAATTTTCATGATCCCAATCACCCGATGTAATCCATTGTCCTTTTGGTTGTGTTTGTGCAAAGGTTTTAATTCTGCTTATAAATTCTTGTGGAGTTTTAGCGTCTCGCAATTGAACTGATGATAGCGCAAAACCTCCCTCCATAAAATGAGTATGACAATCGATAAAGCCCGGCACAATTAAATTCCCATCTGCTGTTTCGATTGTTTTTGTAATCGCCCCAACCCACTTATTAATTTCTTCTATGGAGCCGACAGCAACAATAGAATCCGCAACTATTGCAAATGCCTCTGCCCAAGGCTTATTATCATCACCCGTCCATGTTTTACCAAAAACAACCTGATCAGCAACAGGGTGCTTACTACAAGAAATCAATAGGATAACCAGAAATAAAACAGGGGTAAATTTTTTCATTGAAGTTTAGGATTTTGATGATGTCGATCTTTATCGCGAATAGTTTTCTTTTCCAGATTTGCTTTAAAAGATTTCGTTAGATCAACTCCAGTTTGATTCGCCAGACAAATCAACACCCAAAGCACATCAGCCATTTCTTCACCAAGGTCTTTACTCTTATCCGATTCCTTTTCTGATTGCTCTCCGTAACGTCTTGCCATAATACGCGCCACTTCCCCCACTTCTTCCGTAAGCATAGCCATGTTAGTCATTTCATTAAAATAACGAACTCCATGTAATTTTATCCATTCATCAACTTGTTGCTGCGCTTCTTGAAGAGTCATAACCAAAAGTTTATTTACAAAGGAATATTTCCATGTTTCTTTTTAGGGAGCGTGGTTGCTTTATTTTCCAACATCGCGAAAGCGCGGATTAATTTCTCGCGCGTTTGATCCGGATAAATTACTTCATCAACATACCCGCGGTGGGCAGCCCGAAAAGGATTAGCAAATTTATGCGTGTATTCCTCCACCTTCTCATTCAACTTAGCCTCCGGATTTTCTGCTTCCGCGATTTCTTTCTTAAAAATAATTTCAGCCGCCCCCTTCGCACCCATCACGGCAATCTCTGCCGTTGGCCAGGCATAGTTCATATCGGCACCAATGTGTTTCGAGTTCATTACATCATACGCACCGCCATACGCTTTGCGGGTAATCACCGTTACTCGCGGCACAGTGGCCTCTGAGAATGCAAACAATAGTTTAGCACCATTTGTAATGATTGCATTCCATTCCTGATCGGTGCCTGGCAGAAATCCTGGAACATCTTCAAGCACCAGCAACGGAATATTAAAGCAATCGCAAAAACGAACAAACCGCGCGGCCTTTACACTGGCATCAATATCCAGCACACCAGCCATTGATGCGGGTTGATTGCCAACAATGCCAATGCTTCTTCCGGCTAAGCGCGCAAAACCTACCACAATGTTCTCAGCAAAATTTTTATGAACCTCAAAAAACGTTTGCTCATCAACCACACCGTTGATAACATCACGCATGTCATACGGTTGATTAGGGTTGGCCGGTATAACTTCATTTAATGCCGGTCGTTTTTCATTACCTAATGTATAGGGCAAATGCGGAACATTGTCTTCACAATTTTGTGGAATGTAACTAAATACTTTTTTTATCTGACTTATACACTCAGCCTCATTGGCACTTGTAAAATGGGTTACCCCGCTTTTAGTGCTATGCGCTGATGCTCCACCTAACTCTTCGGCTGTTACATTTTCATGAGTTACTGTTTTTACAACATTCGGTCCTGTAACAAACATGAATGATGTATTCTCAACCATAAAAATAAAATCGGTCATGGCCGGAGAATAAACTGCACCCCCTGCACATGGGCCCATTACTGCGGATAGCTGAGGCACAACACCAGAAGCCATTACATTGCGATAAAAAATATCGGCATAGCCGCCAAGCGATACAACACCTTCTTGAATGCGAGCACCACCGGAATCATTAAGACCAATTACAGGCGCTCCATTCTTCATGGCCAGCTCCATAATTTTAACAATCTTTTCGGCATGGGTTTCTGAAAGCGATCCGCCAAAAACTGTAAAGTCCTGCGAGAAAACATAAACCAATCTTCCTTCAATGGTTCCGTACCCGGTCACAACGCCATCACCTAAATAGTGTTCTTTATCTAAACCAAAATCCTTACTGCGGTGCATCACAAATTTTCCCAACTCCTCAAATGAATCTTCATCTAAAAGCAACTGAACACGCTCGCGCGCAGTCAGCTTTCCTTTGGCATGTTGCTGGGCTATTCGTTTCTCTCCGCCACCCAAAATAGATTCTTGATTTTTACGCTCCAGTTCATCAAACTTGGGTTGAAGTATTTCTGAATTAACTTTTCGTTTTGTCATAATCTGTAATTGCTGATTTCAAATATAAGTATTGTTACGGGTGAAATTGTATCTTGGAACACCTGAATATATTGCATGAGTCGAGTAGCTATTATTGATATGGGCACCAATACCTTTCATCTACTTATTGCCGAAATAGGGGTTGGAGGGTTTTTAATCACCTATCGTAAAAAGGTAGCGGTGAAGATTGGCATGGGTGGCATTAATCAAGGCCACATTACTGAAAGTGGCATTGAGAGGGCGATCGTTGCCATGAAATCATTCAAAAAAAAGCTCAATGATTCTGGGATTGAAAATGCCAGAGCCTTCGGAACCAGTGCTCTTCGCAATGCAAGCAATGGTGAGCAAGTCGCAAAATTAATTGAGACCGAAACGGGTATTCGCACCGAAATTATTAGTGGCCTGAAAGAGGCTGATTACATCTATCAAGGATGCCGGGCTGCCATTGCCATGGGAAAAGAAAAATCGTTGATTATGGATATTGGCGGTGGCAGTGTTGAGTTTATTATTGGAAATGAAAATGAGATTTTCTGGAGTCATAGTTTTGAAATTGGCGGTCAAAGGCTATTAGAAAAATTTCACAAGCATGATCCTATTACTGTTGATGAGATTGAAAACCTTAACCATTTCTTTTCAACCGAACTTGAAATTCTTTTTGAAGAACTTTTCAAACACAAACCGGTTCAACTAATTGGATCATCGGGCACATTTGATACGCTAAGTGACATCTATTGTTTGCGTGATAATATTCCGGTGAGGGATTTACCAGAGACTCCTCTCACGATAGAAGCTTTTTACGAAATATATAACGAGTTGCTAATCAAAAATCGGGAAGCAAGAATGCAAATTCCGGGTATGATTGAAATGCGGGTAGATATGATTGTGGTTGCTTGTGCTTTGATAGATTTTTTGCTTTCGAAATATCAGTTCGAGCAAATTAAAGTTTCATCTTATTCTTTAAAGGAGGGTGTGTTAGCTTCGATGGCAAAATAAAAAGGGAGTCAGTAATGACTCCCTTGTAAAATTAGTTCTAGAATTTAGAGACCTGAAATCTGTTTATCCTTTGGATACTTTACTTCAAACTTGTAAACCAATTTGCGGGTTTCGCTTGGTTTCAATTCCAATGCCCACGTTAGCTTGCCTGTTTGTTTGTCATACTGTGCGCCACCTAAATCAGATACCGCAACTTCAATCTGTGTATTTTGTGAAACCGGAATCTGATCTTCAACCACAATCTTCACAGCTTCTTGTTTTGTGTTGCGAAGAGAGATTTCCCAGGCATAACTTTCTTTTTTAGTTGAACCAATAAAGTTTCTAGAAGTTAAGTCTTTCAATTTTTCGCGCTTCACAACAATTCGCTTATCGCGACCCAACGAAACCGACAATGTATCTTTAATATTATTAGGATCGATGAATGACTTGCCAACAAAGGTTCCTTCAAAGAAAATATTGGCTTCACCCGGTAGTAAATTATACTCTTCCCAACCTGTAACTTTTGCTAGTAAGAATGCATCAATGTCCAATTTAGGAGCTACGGAATAAACATATTCCGATTTAAGATCCTGAACCATTATATCTACTACCGTTGGTTTTGATGCTGACGACACGGTATAAGGAACAGAAATATCAAACTCTGTATTCAAAGTTGTTTGCACCGCAGTTACGTAATCCGAAAAACTTTTTGCATCCATCAATTCTTCACTTTCAGCAGCTGCCCCAACAGGTGCGCTTCGCATAGCACCTCCAGCAAGGTCTGCATTAGCCTTTTTTCTCTTATCATAAACAATAGGATTATAGAAATCCAGGTACCATGAATACAACTCTGGCTTTAATCCACTTTGATTTGGATTAGCTGTAGAAAGTTTGAGTTTCACATTTTTCCATTCTTCACCTGTGCTTTGAAAAACATTTGCTTTATAGCTTAACTGCACAGGCTTTTTTGTGTCGATTGCACGCAGATCATAAATCGCATTCCAACCAGCATTTGCCACCACATACTTAACCTGCAGTTCCGCCTGCGTAGATGCATCCGCAGAAACACTTATAACAATTTCACTTGTGTTTCTTTGATACAAGTCATTCTGTTCTCGCAGTTGAGTATTTAATTTACTGATGCGTTCATTTATTTTTTTTATCTTTTCATCTTGTTTCATGCGAGTGGTTACAATATCGCCCAGGCGGCTACGGTAAAAATCGGCCATCGCTTTCAATTCAGCCACCGTTAAATTTTGATTTGTGCCACCAATTTTTTGATTGCTGAGTAGCATTTGCTCTTCCTTATTCAAAATCTCTTTTTGGCTTTGCTCAAGCATCACTTGCCGCTGCAACGTTTCTACAGAATCTTTCAATGCCTTTAGTGATTTCGGCATGTTAAACTCATTCAAATAATTTTGTTGATGACTAATTCCAAGAATTGTAAAGTTACCCTTGCCAGACACCTGAATACTTTGAGGATCTAATAATGAGGTAAGACCTGTTATTATTATGTTGGTTTTACCATTCTCTAACCTGGTTTTAGCTTCCCGTGTAATCTGAGCCTTACTTAAAAAAACAGTTACGTCTGTAATTTTAGAATCAAGTGGTTTATCGGGCTGGCCAATGGCCACTAAAGAACTGACTATTAATGCTGATGATAGAAGTTGATTTTTCATTTGTTTTAAGATTTTAGCAGTAAGATGCCCACTGAAGTAAATTTCCATAAATACTTGTTTAATTTTTATTAAAATCTTGAATATTGTCCACAATCAAAGACTTTTGTAAGTATGAACGAAATAACACGCCCATATAGTCAGCTAAGGCAACTTGCCGTTGATATTTTTTTAAAAATAAATTGCCCCAGGCAAGATGCTGAGTTAGCCGCTGATGTTTTGCTAAATGCCGATCTCCGCGGCATCGATTCTCACGGCCTTGCTCGACTATCTGGTTATGTTCGTCTTTGGGAAGCCAAGCGAATAAATAGTACCCCCAATATTAAAATCGTTCACGAAACGCCAAGCACCGCAGTAGTTGATGGCGACAGTGGCCTCGGCTTAGTAGTTGCACCCAAAGCCATGACTATCGCCATTGAAAAAGCAGCGAAAGTAGGCACGGGTTGGGTGGCGGTTAAAAATTCAAATCACTTTGGTATTGCGGGGCATCATGCTATGATGGCCTTGCAACACGATATGATTGGTATGTCAATGACCAATGCAAGTCCTTTAGTAGCACCTACTTTCTCTGTAGAAAGATTATTGGGCACCAATCCAATTTGTGTGGCCATTCCAGCTGGCGAGCAACCACCCTTTGTTGCCGACTTTGCCACCACAACGGCCGCAAACGGCAAGCTTGAAATCTTACAACGCAAAAATCAAGATGCCCCGGAAGGGTGGATACAAAAGAAAGATGGTAGCATCTCAACAAATGCAAATGAATTAAAAGATGGCGGAGCGTTGCTGCCTTTAGGCGGTGATCGCGAACACGGAAGTCATAAAGGTTTTTGTTTAGGTGCGTGGGTAGATATTTTTTCTGCCGTATTAAGTGGTGCTAATTACGGCCCTTGGGTTCCGCCTTTTGTAAGTTTCCTTGCGCCTCCGGCCGATCCGGTTGGTGATGGCATTGGCCATTTTTTTGGTGCCATGCGTGTGGATGCCTTCAGACCTGTTGATGATTTTAAGCATCACATGGATAATTGGATTACTCGATTTCGTTCAGCTAAAACTATTGCCGGACAAGAACATGTAATTATTCCTGGTGACCCAGAACGAGAAAGTGAAATTGAAAGAAAAAAATCTGGTATTCCGCTTAACGCGAAAGTGTTTGAAGATCTTCAAGAGTTAAGCAGAAAACTGGGTGTTAACTTTTAAAAACCCGCTGTTACTCCAGCGCGCAATACCCATGGACTATTGTAAGGATAGTAGTCTGTTGCTGAGGTCGGATTTCTGTAAGAAAAATTATAGAGTGCAATCGCGAAAAATCCAGCGTGCCTTCCTATTGGTTGAAAAAGTCCGCCCCCGGCCATAAAACTAGTATAACTCTTTCGAAGAGATTGACCATTATAAGTAACATACTGATTATTCAGGTATTCGTATTCTGCATGAAGAAATATTGGGCCATGAATCTGATATCGAATAAATGGACTTAGCCCCCAATCATTTGTTGAAATTTTAGGAGCTACATATTTATAAGTAGTGTGTCTGTAAATGATACTCGTGCCAGCAGCAAAACGCTGAGTTACCCGGTAGCCTATGATAGGAGAGAGTGAGAAAAAATCGTAATTGGTATTAAAACTTAAACCAAAGCCGCCACCTGTAAAAATTCTATCTTTTATAGAGGGCTTTTCATTTAAATCCTCAGCACCCCATTGACCGTAGGCCGTTAATGATGCAAAGAAAATAAGTGGCAGAAATAGTTTTTTCATTATTTTTCTTCGACAATAAAAATATCTTCCGTTTCTTTCTTCATCAAATATTTCTCTCGCGCAAATTTCTCAAGCAGTTCTTTGTTGGTCATCAATTCAGCGCGATCTTTCTCTACCTCTTTTATTTTTTCCTGATAGAATTCCTTCTCATTTTCCAGGCTTCCAATTTTAGTGGTCATCTTAAACCGGGAGATTAAATCATTAGAATCCAGAAACATCATCCAGATAAAAAAACAAATCCCGGTAACGAAATAAAAATTCTTGAGGATGGGTGGGAGCTTTTTGAACATACTAAGTTTAAAAAATGGTTCTACGAAGATAGAAATAAATGCTCATAAATAGCAAATCAGGCCTTTCGGCCTGATTTAAGTTACGATTTTAAGAGTGTCCATTCTTGCGAGAAGGCTTCAGTATGTGTTTCCTTGTCGAAGGCGGTTAGTTTCATAACCGTTTTTCCTTTGAGTTGCAGTTTTACATCATACTCCTTTGAAGTAACCGGATCAACATAGGTTCCTTTGCAAATCTTGAAAAATCCAACGCGAAGGTTTTCTACTACTCGGGTTCCAAGAATTGAGTTGTTAAGACTATCCGCCCAAACCACCGATCCTTGAAAAACAGAATCAACATCATACATCAATATTCTAATATTGAGATGTTCGTTAAACCACACCCCAACAATGCTGTGTTGAAAATCTGCATCCGAAAATTGTTCCCTGATTAAGAAGACGATTAAACCACCCGCCACAATCAAGATCAGGAAAAACGAAACCATCATCATGTTTACTTCCATATTTGCGAGACACTTCGTTTAGTCGAGTATCCCTCCTGCTCTATTGACAAAAACCAAACTGCTTTTGAGTAGATGAGTTCGAAGCCTTGAAATCATTCATTTAAGCTTAAAAAAACCCTTTTTAAGAAGTGAGGTCTTTCTGATTCAATTGAAATAGCTTCAATTAGAGAGCACTCTTCCCAAAAAAGGAAATAAAAAAGGCCAGACATAAGTCTGGCCCGATTTGAGAGGTAAATTAGAGGGGTCTGACCGCTCTAAGCGGTCAGACCCCTAAAGTGATATTAGAAATTCTTGCCTGGGAAATAAGCAGTTTCGCCTAACTCTTCCTCAATGCGGATAAGTTGATTGTACTTCGCCATTCTATCAGAGCGTGAAGCAGAACCTGTTTTAATCTGGCCAGTGTTTAATGCAACTGCTAAATCAGCAATCGTGCTGTCTTCAGTCTCACCTGAACGGTGTGATATAATGGTCTTGTAGCTATTACGCTTGGCAAGGTTTACCGCATTGATGGTTTCTGTTAGCGTACCAATCTGGTTTACTTTTACAAGAATTGAGTTTGCAACGCCCATATCAATTCCTTTTTGCAAGAAATCAACATTAGTCACAAACAAATCGTCACCTACCAACTGCACTTTATTTCCAATCTTATCGGTCAAGCCTTTCCATCCAGTCCAATCTTCTTCCGCCATTCCATCTTCAATTGAAATGATCGGATATTTCTTAGCCCACTTAGCCCAATACTCCACCATTTCTTCCGACTTCAATTTCTTGCCATCTGATTTCTTGAAGATGTAGCTCTTTGTTTTTGCATCGTAGAATTCTGAACTCGCTGCATCCATCGCAATGAAAATATCTACACCTGGCTTAAAGCCTGCTTTCTCAATTGCTTTCAAAACAATTTCAATTGCTTCTTCATTGGATTTAATATTCGGAGCAAAACCACCTTCGTCACCAACGTTAGTTGAAAAACCTTTTTCATGAAGAACTTTCTTCAACGTATGAAATACTTCAGAACCCATTCTCAATGATTCCGAGAATGTATCAGCCTTTACAGGCATTACCATAAACTCCTGAAAGTCGATTGAGTTGTCTGCATGACTTCCTCCATTCAAAATATTCATCATCGGTACAGGAAGCGTGTTTGCATTTACACCACCGATGTAACGATATAAAGATTGTCCCGCTTCCATGGCTGCTGCTTTAGCAACCGCAAGCGAAGTACCCAAAATTGCATTCGCCCCAAGCTTTCCTTTATTAGGCGTGCCATCGAGTTCAATCATCACCTTATCAATTAGGTTTTGATCGAAGATGGAAAGGCCAACAACTTCCGATGCAATTTTGCTGTTTACATTCTCAACAGCTTTAAGAACACCCTTACCCTGGTATTTTTTCTTGTCGCCATCGCGCAATTCTACTGCTTCGTGTGTTCCTGTAGAAGCTCCTGATGGCACAGCCGCGCGACCAAACGCGCCACTTTCGGTTACTACATCTACTTCAATAGTTGGGTTACCGCGACTATCAAAAATCTGACGGGCATAAATTCCTTCAATTAAACTCATAATGATTTTGGATTTTAGAATTACGATTTACGATGTTACTTAAATTTTATTTTACTAGAACTTCATCCCGAACCATTTCAAGAAACTGATCGAACAAATATCTTGAATCGTGTGGACCAGGCGATGCTTCCGGATGATACTGAACTGAAAATGCTTTTTTATCTTTTAAGCGAATACCCATAATAGTGCTATCGTTTAAGTGAAGATGGGTAACTTCTACATTTGGATTTTTTTCAATGTCCTTTTCACTTACCGCAAAGCCATGGTTTTGCGAAGTCATCTCGCTTAAACCAGAAACTAAATTCTTTACAGGATGATTAAGACCACGATGACCATGATGCATTTTGTATGTTGAAATACCACAAGCAAGCGCTAACAACTGATGCCCTAAACAAATTCCAAACACCGGTTTATCAGCATTTAATATTTCCTTAACCGTTTTAATAGCGTAGTCCATAACCGAAGGATCGCCCGGGCCGTTAGAAATAAAATATCCGTCTGGCTGCCACTTGTCCATTTCTGCGAACGTGGTTTTTGCTGGAAACACCTGAACATAACAGCCACGAGCGGCAAGATTTTTTAAGATACTTTTTTTGATACCAACATCCAATGCAGCAATTTTTGTGGTAGCTGTTGGATCGCCAACAAAGTATGCCTTTTTGGTACTTACTCTTGAAGATAATTCCAATCCATCCATGGAAGGAACTTTGGCCAGCTCGGCTTTCATTTGATCGGGTGTAAGGGTTGACGAAATCAACGCATTCATAGCTCCCTTGCTCCGAATGTAGCGAACCAACTTTCTTGTATCTAAATCCGAGATGCCTACTACGTTGTGCTTCTCTAAATATTGCTGTAAACTTTCCGTAGCGGTCTTTCTACTAAACTCTTCCGAAAACTCATTTACCACAATACCACTAATCTTAGGCCCATCCGATTCTTGTTCATCATCCTCTGTTCCATAGTTGCCAATGTGGGCTGCCGTGTTAACTATGATCTGTCCGAAATAGGAGGGATCAGTATAAATTTCCTGGTAGCCCGTCATGCCGGTGTTGAAACAAATTTCCCCGCCTGAGGTCCCAATTTTCCCGACTGCTTTTCCTTCAATCAAAAAGCCATCGGCCAAAAGTAAATATGCTTTAGTGCTCAAATTTTAGTGGTTAATGATTAACAAAAATACTTTGTTTAAAAGGGTTGTCAGCTACTTTCAAAGTTAAAATTTAAACAACCGATTTCGAAGGCCAATAGACAATAAAAAAGGGATTGAACTTTCGTCCAATCCCTTCTCAATATGATTAGCTAAGCGCACTATTCCTTCTTTTTTGCTACTTTCTTAGCTGCCTTTTTAGGCTTCTTTTCTGTTTCTTCTGCTGTAGGCTCTTCCACTACTTCCGCATCTTCAACGCCTTCTGCTTTTTTGCTCTTTCTACCTCTGCGGGTCTTAGCTTTCTTCTCAGCGCCATCTTTCTTGTAGATGTCGTTGAAGTCAACCAACTCTATCAGACACATCTCGGCTGCATCCCCTAATCGAGCATCGCCAATTTTGATAATGCGGGTATAACCTCCTGGACGATCGGCCGTGCGACCTGCTACTTCACCAAACAAAGCAGTTATTGACTCCTTGTTTTGAAGATAAGCCATTACCGTTCTTCTTGAGTGTGTGGAATTATCCTTTGCCTTTGTAATCAAAGGTTCAACATACTTTCTCAAGGCTTTCGCTTTGGCCAACGTAGTTGTAATCCTTTTATGCAAGATTAACGAAGAAGCCATATTTGAAAGAAGTGCATGGCGATGTGCCGACTTTCTTCCAAGGTGATTTATTTTTTTACCGTGTCTCATGATTAATCTTCATCGAGTTTATACTTAGAAAGATCCATACCGAAAGTAAGGTTCTTTTCTGCTACTAATTGTTCTAATTCAGCCAACGACTTCTTACCAAAGTTTCTGAACTTCATCATGTCAGAGATATCAAGTTGAACTAAATCTCCTAATGATTTTACATCTGCTGATTTCAAGCAGTTGTAAGCTCTAACCGAAAGATCAAGATCATGAAGTGATGTTTTAAGAAGTTTGCGCATATGCAACATTTCTTCATCAACTTGTTCCACTTCGCTATCCTTACCAGTTTCAAGTTCAATAGACTTATCAGAAAATAAACGGAAGTGTTGAATCAAAATGAATGCTGCTCCTTCCAATGCTTTTTCAGGATGGATTGAACCATCGGTTTCGATATCGATCAACAATTTTTCGTAGTCAGTCTTCTGTTCAACACGTGTATTTTCAACACTGTATTTTACATTCTTAACAGGCGTAAAAATCGCATCGATTGGAATGAATCCAAAAACTTGTTCATTTGGCTTATTCTCTTCAGCTGGCAAGTAACCTCTTCCCTTTTCAATAGTAAGTTCAATTTCAAATTGAGCTGCTTCGTCAAGGTTACAGATTACATGGTCGGCATTCAACACTTCGAATGATGACGTGAACTTAGCAATATCGCCAGCCTTAAATTCTTTTTGCTTCTTAATGCTAACAACAATCTTACTATCAAAATTGTCAGACACCTTTCTGAAGCGAACTTGTTTCAGGTTCAGGATAATTTCAGCAACATCTTCTACTACACCTTCAATGGTAGAGAATTCGTGCAAAACTCCTGGGATTTTAATTCCTGTAATGGCATATCCTTCTAATGAAGAAAGTAAAATTCTTCTTAGTGCATTGCCGATCGTAACACCATATCCTTTTTCCAAAGGTTTGAAAGTAAAAAGGCCATGGAAGTCATCTGACTTCTCCATTACCACTTTCTCTGGCATTTGAAATGCTAATATTGACATAACGTTTTGATTAAGGTTAAGAATTACTTCGAGTACAATTCAACGATCAACTGCTCGTTGATATTTTCAGGAATTTCTGAGCGAAGTGGCAGGTTGATAATCTTACCTTCCATTTCACTTCCTTCCCACTCAAGCCAATTATATTTCTTTGCGCTCTGCACAGATAAAGAATTGGTAATAGTCTCTAGTGATTTTGATTTCTCGCGCACAGCAATTTTATCGCCAGCGCGCAAATTCACTGAAGGGATATTAACTACCTCTCCGTTTACGGTAATATGCTTATGCACAACCAACTGACGAGCGGCTCTACGTGTAGGAGCAACTCCTAAACGGTAAACCATGTTGTCAAGTCTTGACTCAAGCATTTGCAGCAATACCTCACCAGTAACACCCTTCTTACGAGTGGCCTTGTCAAAAATATTCTCGAACTGACGTTCAAGAACACCATAAATAAACTTTGCCTTTTGCTTCTCGGCTAACTGAATAGCGTATTCAGATTGCTTACGCTTCTTTCCCTTGCCGTGCATGCCGGGAGGATAGTTCTTCTTTTGAAGAGCCTTGCTCTCGCCAAGGATAGGCTCGTTGAACCTTCTGGAGATTCTCGCTTTAGGGCCTGTGTATCTTGCCATATTCTATTTTTGATTTTCGATGTACGATGTACGATTTCTCCTACTTCGCGTATATCAATTTTTAATATTAAACTCTTCTTTTCTTTGGAGGACGGCAACCGTTGTGCGGCATAGGCGTCATATCCTTAATGATCATCACTTCGATGCCCGAAGCCTGAATGCTGCGGATGGCAGACTCACGTCCTCCGCCAGGTCCTACAACAAAAACTTCTACTTTACGAAGTCCTAATTCGAAGGCTTTGGTTGCACACTCTTGCGCTGCTACCTGAGCGGCATAAGGTGTGTTTTTCTTAGAGCCTTTGAAACCCATCTTTCCAGCAGATGCCCATGATATTACCTGACCCGTTGAATTGGTCATTGAAATGATAATATTATTGAACGTAGCGCGCACGTGTGCCTGGCCAACGGCCTCCACAGTAACTACGCGCTTCTTACTTTTATCTTTCTTCTTTTCAACAGGTGCTGCCATACAGAAAAGTTTATTGTGCTTTAATTAATTAATTAACCTTTAGTTGCTTTCTTCTTATTCGCTACCGTCTTACGCTTTCCTTTGCGTGTTCGGGCATTGTTCTTAGAAGTTTGTCCACGAACTGGCAATCCTTTGCGATGACGAAGCCCGCGGTAACAACCAATATCCATTAAGCGCTTCACGCTCAACTGAACTTCCGACTTTAAAGCACCTTCAATTTTGAATTGCTCTGAAATAGCCGCACGAATTGAGTTTGACTCATCATCATTCCAATCCTTTGCTTTCTTGTCCCAGCTTACTCCTACTTGCGTAAGAATATTTTGGGCAGATCTACGTCCGATACCATAGATGTAAGTGAGGGAAATTTCACCTCTTTTATTATCGGGAATATCAACACCAGCGATACGTGCCATAATTATCCTTGTCTTTGTTTATACCTTGGATTCTTCTTATTAATAACAAACAATTTGCCTTTGCGCCTGATGATCTTGCAATCGGCACTCCGCTTTTTTATCGATGATCTGACTTTCATAATCTTAGTCTTTAGTCCTTAGTTTTGAGTCGTTAGTCTAATGACTCTATCCTATTTATATCTAAACGTTATTCTTCCCTTTGTTAAATCGTAAGGCGACATTTCTAACCTTACTTTATCTCCTGGCAATATGCGGATATAATGCATCCTCATCTTACCAGAAATATGAGACAATACCTCATGTCCGTTCTCCAGTTGTACCCGAAACATTGCGTTTGACAATGCTTCCAATATTGTTCCGTCCTGCTCTATCGACTTTTGTTTCGCCACTTATACGAATAGTTTAGTTCTATATACTCGTGAGTCGTTAAAACCTCCGTTCTATCTTTAAAGATCGCTACCATGTGCTCAAAATGAGCTGAAGGTTTGCGATCTGATGTGCGGATTGTCCACCCATCTTTTTCTTGCACTACATTCTTCGTTCCCATGTTGATCATCGGCTCAATGGCAAACACCATTCCCGCACTCAACTTCACGCCCTTTCCCCGCTTTCCATAATTAGGAACTTCAGGATCTTCGTGCAAGTCTTTTCCCACACCATGACCAACCAACTCTCGAACTACACCGTAACCGAATTGCTCAACATAATGTTGTATCGCAAAACTTACATCTCCCATCCGATTGCCGGCCTTTGCTTCTGAAATTCCCAACTCCAATGATTCATAAGTTCGGTGAAGAAGCTTCAACACTTCGTCACTTACTTTCTCAAGTGGATAGGTGTAGGCCGAGTCACTGTGAAATCCTTTATACTTAACTCCACAATCAATCGAAACTACATCGGTTTCTTTCAACTCGTAATCCCCGGGAAACCCGTGAACTACAACTTCATTAACCGACATGCACAAGGCAGTTGGAAACCCGTGGTAATTCTTGAATGAAGGCTTACCTCCATGGTCAAGAATAAACTCCTCGGCAATTCGATCCAGTTCTTTGGTTTTCACGCCCGGTACTACCCGTTTCGCTACTTCTCCGTGTGCCTTTCCTAAAATCTGGGCACTCTCCCTAATAATCTGAATCTCCTCGTCCGTCTTGTAGCGAATCATTCAACTTCAAGCCGCAGCAAACTGAGAACGTCCTTTCACTCTACCTGATTTCATCATTCCTTCATAATGCCTCATCAACAAGTAACTCTCAATTTGCTGGAGTGTGTCTAATACAACACCCACCAAAATCAAAAGAGAAGTACCCCCGTAGAATTGAGCAAAATTCTGAGTGATTCCCGCCTTCACAGCAAAAGCTGGCAGAATAGCAACCGCTGCAAGAAAGATGGCACCTGGTAAAGTAATCTTTGATAAAATACTATCTATAAACTCGGCTGTTTGCTTGCCCGGCTTAATACCAGGAACAAACCCACCGTTTCTTTTCAAGTTGTCAGCAATGTCGTTTGATGGAACTGTAATTGCTGTGTAGAAGAATGTAAAGATCAAAATCAAGATGGCGAACAACAGGTTGTATTGCCATGATGTAAAGTCTGCGAAGGTAGAACCTACTGCTGCACCCAAGTCACTGTCTTGCCAGATCTGAGCAACTAATGGCGGAATAAACATCAATGCTTGAGCAAAGATAATTGGCATTACACCTGCTGAGTTCAGCTTCAATGGAATGAAATCACGCTTGCCACCGTACAACTTATTTCCTACTACTTGCTTAGCATACTGTACCGGAATTCTGCGCGTTGCTTGTGTCAGTGCTATTACTCCAACAACCACAAAGAAGAGTGCTAAAACTTCGATAATAAATAATAGCATTCCATTCATTCCTTTAGAATCAATCTCCATCCAGATAGCAGCCGGGAATCGTGACACAATGCCAATCATAATCAACATGCTGATACCATTACCAATTCCTTTATCCGTAATGCGCTCTCCAAGCCACATGCAAAACATAGTGCCGGCAATCAAAATGATGATTGAAGATACTGTGAAAAACAAACCTGGGTTTATGACTGCCTCAGGCGCAATGGTTGCCCGGATATAGCCATATGATTGCGCTGCTGTAATAATAATTGTAAGGATGCGTGTAACCTGATTTAACTTTTTACGGCCGCTATCACCTTCCTTTTGAAGTTTAGTGAAATGAGGCACCGCTACCGTTAATAACTGCACCACAATAGAAGCAGAAATATAGGGCATGATACCTAATGCGAAAATAGATGCACGACTGAATGAGCCTCCTAAGAATGTATTTAATAAATCGAAAATACCACCTTGGTTTCCACCTACCTGTTGTAGAATTACTGGGTCAACACCTGGCAATACGATATAAGATCCTAGTCTAAAAATGATTAGAAAACCTATTGTATTCAGAATGCGAACCCGCAGGTCTTCAATCGAAAATATGTTCTTTATGGTTGTAAAGAAACGCTTCATTATTTCACAGTTGTTGCAGTACCACCTAAGTTTTCAATTGCTTTTGTAGCCGTGTCCGAAAACGCATGCGCTTCTACACTCACTTTTGATTTCAACTCGCCTCTTCCTAAAATCTTAATGCTATCTTTCTTACCAACAATTCCGTTTTCAACCATCAATTGAACGGTGATAGATGCAGCTTTAGTTTTTTGAGCCAAGTCTTCCAACGCATCTAAATTGATTGCCTTGAAATAAATCTTGTTATTATTCTTAAATCCAAACTTTGGAATTCGTCTTTGAAGCGGCATCTGTCCACCTTCAAATCCAGATTTCTTTGAATTTCCTGAACGCGACTGAGCTCCTTTGTGACCACGACCTGCCGTGCTACCACCTGAACCTTGTCCTCTTCCAAGGCGCTTATTATTTTTTACCGATCCTTCTGCCGGTTTGAGTGTGTGCAGCTTCATCTTATAATTCGGTTACGCTCACTAAATGCTTTACTTTTTTTACCATGCCTTGTATCTGCGGGGTATACTCCACTTCAACAGAGCGATGTACTTTTCCTAATCCCAATGATTGAATAGTTCTCAATTGAGTTTCAGGTCTTTTTATTGTACTGCGGGTTTGAGTAATTCTAACTTTTGCCATAACTCTTATCCGTTAAAAACTTTAGACAATGAAACACCACGGTTACGTGCGATCGTTTGAGGATCGCGCATAGTTGTCAATGCTTTAAATGTTGCCTTTACCACATTGTGTGGGTTAGACGATCCTTTAGACTTAGCTAATACGTTATGCACACCTGCACTTTCCAACACAGCGCGCATCGCACCACCTGCTATTACACCAGTACCAGGAGAAGCTGGTTTCAATAAAACGAAACCACCACCAAATTTTCCAAGTGACTCATGTGGCACCGTTCCTTTAATAATGGGAACTTTTACAAGATGCTTTTTAGCATCATCAATTCCTTTTGTAATGGCATCGGTTACTTCATTGGCTTTGCCTAATCCATACCCAACCACACCATTACCATCTCCTACTACAACTATGGCAGCGAAGCTAAATCTTCTACCACCTTTCACCACTTTGGCTACACGCTGGATGGCAACAACCTTTTCCTTTAGGTCTATTTCACTTGCCTTTACTGTGCTGACGTTACTTTGTGTCATGCTTTAAAATTTTAAACCTCCCTCTCTGGCTCCTTCGGCCAAAGCTTTGATATTACCGTGGTATAGATATCCATTGCGATCGAAAACAATCTCCTGAACTCCACTTGCCAATGCTTTCTCAGCTACTTTCTTACCTACGTTCTTAGAGATGGTCATATTAACACCACCTTTCTTATCTAATTCAATAGATGAAGAAGCTGTTACAGTTTGTCCTTTTGAATCATCAATAATTTGAGCGTAGATGATTTTATTGCTACGAAATACCGACAAGCGTGGGCGGGCTGAGGTGCCTTCCAAATTCTTGCGAATTCCTTTTTTTATCCGGGTTCTTCTGTGCTTAATGTTTGCCATGATTATCTATTATTTAGCTGCTGCTTTACCAGCTTTTCTACGAACATACTCACCCACAAACCGAATACCTTTTCCTTTATAGGGTTCAACGCTGCGCAATGATTTAATCTTTGCTGCAACCTGACCGATTAATTGCTTATCAATCCCTTCCAAAATGATCAATGGGTTTTGACCTTTTTCCTGAATGGCTTGTACTTTAAGTTCTGGTGGAATTCCCACAATAACACTGTGTGAATAACCTAAACTTAAATCAAGTACGTTGCCTTGAGCAACTGCTTTATAACCAACACCAATTAACTCAAGCTGTGCTTTATAACCGTTACTAACTCCTTCCACCATATTGGCAATAAGCGAGCGGTATAAACCATGCATTGCTTTATGACGTTTCTGTTCAGTTGGACGGGTAACTAAAACTGCACCTTCTTCAAATGAAATTTTAAAGTCAGCGTCTATTACTTGCTTTAATTCTCCCTTAGGACCTTTTACGGTCACCTTATGATCGCTATCCGAAAAGGTGCATGTAACACCTTTGGGAATCTCTATTGGTAATCTACCTATTCGTGACATGACTTATCAATTAATAGATGTAACACAAAACCTCACCACCTACATTGAGTGCTTTCGCCTCCTTATCTGTAATTACACCTTTCGATGTAGACAGAATTGCAATACCCAAACCGTTCAATACTTTTGGTAAGCTATCAGCTCCTTTATATTGACGAAGACCTGGTGAACTAACACGATGAAGTTTCGTAATAGCCGACTCTTTTGTTTCCGGATTATACTTCAACGCAATTTTAATATTGCCCTGACTGTTCGCGGTGTCCTCAAACATATAGTTAAGGATATACCCTTTATCGAAGAGAACCTTGGTTACTTCTTTCTTAATGTTAGAAGCAGGAACCTCTACCACGCGGTGACGTGCCTTGATTGCGTTGCGCAATCGGGTCAAATAATCTGCTATCGGATCTGTTGTTTTCATTCTACTTATTTATAAAAAGCAAACCCGTTTTTTTGAACGGGCTGCAAAGATATATAACAATTTCTGTTATTCAAACTGTTACTAGGTTTCGGTTTAGCCTGTTTTAAGGGGTGCCCCGACCTGAATACTCAGCAACCTAATATGTTGGAAAAAGCTCTCTTACCAGCTTGCCTTGGTTAATCCTGGGATTTTACCATCACTGGCCATTTGACGGAACTGATTCCGGCAAATACCAAATTTGCTCATGTAGCCTCTCGGGCGACCGGTAAGTTTGCATCGGCTGCGCAAACGCACTGCCGAAGAACTTCTTGGTAGCTTATCCAAGGCAACCCAATCACCAGCCTCTTTTAAAGCTTTGCGTTTGGCTGCGTAGCGTGCTACCAACTTTTCCTTTTTCTTGTCTCTTGCTATGATTGATAATTTTGCCATCGAGCAATTAATTTTTAGTTACAAATGGCATTCCTAAAGACTTAAGTAATTCATAGCTTTCTTCGTCAGAAGCTGCTGAAGTCACGAAAGTGATATCCATGCCGTTTATTTTATTCACCTTATCAATAGAAATCTCAGGGAAAATGATCTGCTCCTTTACACCCAAGGTGTAATTTCCGCGTCCGTCAAAGCCTTTATCACTAACTCCTTTGAAGTCACGAACTCGTGGAAGAGCTACATTCATCAAACGATCCATGAATTCATACATGCGATCGCCACGAAGGGTAACCTTTACACCAATTGCTTGATCAACCCGAAGTTTGAAATTCGAAATGTCTTTCTTCGAGCGCGTTGAAACAGCCTTTTGGCCGCTGATGGTGGTAATTTCTTCCAATCCAACATCAATAAGTTTCTTGTCTGCTACTGCAGCACCAAGACCTTTGTTGATACAAATTTTTTCGACTTTGGGTACCTGCATTACTGACTTATACTGAAACTTGTCTTTCAGGCCAGGAACGATTTCCTTGAGGTACTTTTCCTTTAATCTTGGAGTTGCCATTATTTAATTAATTCTCCTGTTTTCTTTGAATATCTCTGCAGCTTACCTTTCTCATCAAGCTTTCTGCCTGTGCGCGTTGGCTTGCCATTAGATGGTTCAAGCAACATCAAATTACTGATGTGGATTGTTCCCTCCATTTTTTTAATGCCTCCTTCAGGCTTTCCAGCAGAAGGCTTCTGGTGCTTAGTCACCATATTGATTCCTTCTACAATAGCGCGATTTTTATCGGTAAGAATTTCCAAAACTTTACCAGTTTTAGTTTTATCGTTACCAGACAACACCACTACGTTATCTCCCTTTTTAATATGCAGCTTTGACTGCTTGTTATACTTCCTTTCCATAGCTTATAATACTTCAGGGGCTAATGAAATAATCTTCATGAACTGTTTCTCTCTAAGCTCACGAGCTACCGGACCGAAGATACGGGTACCACGAGGCTCATCCTGTGCATTTAAAAGAACAGCTGCATTATCTTCAAAGCGGATGTATGAACCATCCTTTCTTCTGATTTCCTTTTTAGTGCGAACAATCACAGCCTTAGAAACTGTTCCTTTCTTTATTTGGCTGGTTGGAATTGCTGACTTTACAGTAACAACAATGGTATCACCTACACTTGCTGAAGCTCTACGGGTGCCTCCTAATACGTGAACGCAAAGAACTTCCTTTGCTCCACTATTATCTGCAACGATTAGCCGGCTTTCTGTTTGTATCATGGTTACTTAGCTTTTTCAATTATTTCAACCAATCTCCATCTCTTGTTCTTGCTGGTAGGGCGTGTTTCCATAATACGCACTGTGTCACCAATACCCGCTTCATTCTTTTCATCATGAGCCATGAACTTGGTTGTTTGGTTCATGAACTTACCATAGATAGGGTGTTTTACTTTGCGATTAATCGCGATAGTAATTGACTTAGTCATTTTATTGCTAACCACTTTCCCTACTTTCTCTTTCCTTAGGTTTCTTACCGTCTCCATGAGAAATTACTTTTGAGTTTCTTTTGCTTTCATTTCAGTCTTAAGGCGCGCAATAAGTTTGCGGGTCTCTTTTATTCTCATAGGATTTTCGATAGCAGAAACCTGATGAGCAAATTTCAATTTGCGTAAGGCCTCTCTTTCGCTACCGAGTTTCTCGGTAAGCTCTACTAAAGTCAATCCTTTAATCTCTGTATTTTTCATTTCGATGCTTGTTCTACGTAATCTCTTCTTACCGTAAAGCGTGTTTTAATTGGCAACTTTCCATCAGCAAGTGCCAACGCCTCTTTTGCTGTAGCCATGGTAACTCCACCTGCCTCAAATAATATGGTGCCTGGCTTAATAACCGCTACCCAATATTCTGGCGCACCTTTACCCTTACCCATCCGCACTTCTGCAGGCTTCTTAGTAATTGGCTTATCTGGGAAAATCCGAATCCACACTTGACCTTCACGCTTCATAGCGCGGGTAACAGCCACACGGGCTGCTTCTAACTGACGGGCTGTAATCCAACCAGACTCCAGAGATTTAAGAGCAAATGATCCAAAAGCGATTGAATGACCACGCGTGGCAATTCCTTTCACCTTTCCTTTTTGCATCTTTCTGAACTTCGTCCGCTTAGGCTGTAACATGATCTACTGCTTTTAAAACTTTCCTTAATTATTTTCTTCCTTTTCTCTCGCCACCGCGCTCACCGCCTTGTTCTCTTCTCGGGCCGCGCTCATTTCTTCCACCACGATCATTACCTCCTCTTCTTCTATCCGCTCCGCCACCTGGCTGACCACCTTTATTTTCTCCGGCTGTGTTGCTCACCATTCCTACATTTGGCGACAAGTCACGCTTTCCGTAAACCTCTCCCTTGAATATCCAAACCTTGATGCCAATCTTACCATAAATTGTTTGTGCTTCTGAAATTGCATAATCAATATCAGCACGCAACGTATGAAGTGGAATTCTTCCTTCTTTATATTGTTCTGTGCGAGCCATCTCGGCACCAGCCAAACGACCTGACAATTTTACTTTTATACCTTCAGCGCCTACTCGCATAGTAGAAGCAATTGCTTGTTTCATCGCTCTACGATACGAAATCCTTGCTTCTAATTGTTGAGCGATAGATTCTCCAACCAACCTCGCATCCATTTCTGGGCGCTTAATTTCATAGATGTTAATTTGAACATCCTTATTGGTAATCTTCTTTAATTCTTCTTTAATCTTATCAACCTCGTTTCCACCTTTTCCAATTACCACACCCGGGCGAGCCGTGTGAATAGTAAGAGTGATTCTCTTTAACGTACGTTCAATAACGACTTTAGAGATTCCACCTTTTTGAATGCGGGCATCAATGTATTTCCTGATCTTCTGATCTTCAACCAACTTGTCGGCAAATGACTTTCCGCCAAACCAACTTGAATCCCATCCACGGACAATGCCTAATCTGAAACCTACCGGGTTAATCTTCTGTCCCATTATTCTTTTGTTTCTTTAGCTTCTGACTTAACCGCTGCCGCTTTTGCAGGCATGCGATCTACTGTTAAGGTTACATGGTTTGATCTTTTTCTCACTCGGTGAGCACGTCCTTGGGGTGCTGGTCTCAATCTTTTCAATTGACGACCTCCATCTACAAAAACAACTTTTACAAAAAGATCTGCTTCTTCCAACTTCACATCACTATTCTTTGACTCCCAGCTGCTAATAGCAGAAAGAAGTAACTTTTCCATTTTGGCAGCAGCATGCTGTGCTTCGTACTTCAAAATGTTCAATGCCTTACTAACCCGCTCTCCGCGAATTAAGTCAGCAACCAAACGCATTTTGCGTGGCGATGAAGGAACATTCTTTAAATAAGATGTAGCCGCTCCACTCTTCGCAGCCTCTTTAACGGCCGCAAGCTTCTCGCGTTTTGCTACTGATCTCTTCTTCTTTTTAACTACTTCTGTTTCCATGTTCAGGAATCTTATAATTCTCTTACTTATTTATTGTTTCCTGAGTGTCCTTTAAACGTGCGGGTAGGTGCAAATTCACCTAACTTATGCCCAACCATGTTCTCAGTAACATAAACCGGAATAAACTTATTACCATTATGTACGGCAAACGTATGCCCTATACAATCAGGAGTAATGGTTGATCTGCGCGACCATGTTTTAATTACAGACTTCTTACCAGACTGTTCCATTACCTGCACCTTCTTTTCCAAGCGTGCATCTAAATAAGGACCTTTTTTAATTGACCTTCCCATAATTATTTTTTCCTTCTTGCAATGATTAAACCATCAGAATACTTCTTTGGATGACGCGTCTTCTTGCCTTTAGCTAGCAATCCATTACGTGATCTTGGATGACCACCTGAAGCACGACCTTCGCCACCACCCATCGGGTGATCTACCGGGTTCATAGCTACTGGTCTTGTACGAGGGCGAACTCCTCTCCAACGGCTGCGACCTGCTTTACCAACACTTTCATTCATGTGTTCTGCATTTGAAACCGCGCCTACAGTTGCAAGGCAACGAACTAATACGTTACGCATTTCACCAGAAGGCATTTTCAACGTTGCATACACTGCCTCGCGAGCTACTAGTTGCACAAACGAACCAGCACTTCGTGCTATCGATGCACCACCACCCGGCTTCACTTCTACATTATGCACGATTGTACCAATCGGAATTTTAGAAAGCGGAAGCGCATTACCAACTTCAGGAGCAATGTTATCTCCAGAGATTACAGTTTGCCCTACTTTGATTCCATGGGGAGCAATGATATAAGATTTCAAGCCATCCGCATAGTACAACTTCGCGATGCGAGCTGTTCTTGTTGGATCGTACTCGATAGACTTAACTACAGCAGGGATTCCAAAGCGATCGCGTTTGAAATCAATCAAACGAGTTTTTTGCTTATGGCCACCACCGATGTAGCGCATGGTCATACGGCCTGAATTGTTACGACCACCCGTTTTCTTGATAGTCAAAACCAAAGATTTCTCAGGCTTACTTTCTGTTATATCCTCAAAACCAGGAGACAACCGGTGACGGGTGCCTGCGGTAATAGGTCTAAGTTTTTTCAACGCCATCGCTTATATTATTATACGTTGCTATAAAAATCAATTACCTCACCAGAAGCCAACGTAACGATGGCTTTCTTATAACTTGGCTTACGACCTGATAACACACCCGCTTTTGTAAAGCGAGATTTGAATTTACCAAGCACATTAATAGTATTAACGTGCTCCACGTTTACACCATACATTTTTTCTACTGCCTGCTTAATCTCCACCTTGTTGGCACTGTCTTTTACAACAAAACCATACTTTCCTTTTTCATTCAAGGCAGAAATTTTCTCAGTAACCAGGGGTTTAATCAAAATACTCATTTGGATTACTGTTTATTTAAAATGCTATCAATCCTAGTAAGTGAACTCTCTGCCAAAATCAGTTGCTCAGCATTCATCACATCGTATGTGTTGATTTGATCAGCCGTAATGATTTTTGAGTTCTGAATGTTTCTGCCTGAAAGAACCACGTTCTTGTTGGATTCAGGAAGAACAAGAAGTATTTTCTTATCCGAAAAAGAGAGTGACTTAAGTAAGGCTACAAATTGCTTTGTCTTAGCTGCTTCAAAATTGAAGTCTTCAATCACAGCAATCATATTATCCTTAGCCTTATAAGTAAGGGCAGACTTACGAGCCAGATCCTTTACTTTCTTATTTAGCTTAAATGAATAATCTCTTGGAGTAGGTCCGAATACACGACCACCACCTTTGAACAACGGGCTCTTGATGTTACCCGCACGAGCACCACCGGTTCCCTTTTGCTTCTTTATTTTTCTGGATGAACCACTAATCTCAGCACGTTGCTTAGACTTATGAGTTCCCTGGCGTTGGTTAGCCAAGAAGCTTTTTACGTCCAACCATATTGCATGATCGTTTGGCTCAATACCGAAGACCTCACTCCCGAGGCTTATCTTACGGCCGGTATCTTCACCGCTTTGTTTTACAACTGCTACGTCCATCACTTTTGCAGAATTATTATTGAATTTTTTGAACCTGGAACGGAGCCGCTTACTAGAATTATGTTTTTGTCAGCCAGGATTTTTACCACCTTCAGGTTCATCACCTTTACGCGATCTCCACCCATACGGCCAGGCAAACGCTTTCCTTTAATTACACGGGATGCGAAAGACGCATTACCCATAGAACCAGGAGCACGAAGGCGGTTATGCTGTCCGTGAGTTTGACCACCCACTCCAGCAAATCCATAGCGTTTTACAACACCTTGAAATCCTTTTCCTTTTGAAGTACCAACAGCATCTAAGAAGTCGCCTTCAACAAATACATCCTGTACTTTAATTTCCTTTCCCAATTCTACCAATCCATCATACTCCGACCGGAAGTCTCTGAATTCAATGGTTGATTTTTTGGGGCTTGTGTTGGCCTTTTTGAAATGACCAACCAGCGGCTTGGGGGTGTTTTTCTCCTTTCTTTCAGAGAAAGAAAGTTGCACAGCCCTGTATCCGTCAGTCTCAGCGTTTTTAACCTGAGTGACAACACATGGGCCTGCTTCAATCACCGTAACCGATATATTCTCGCCATCTGGGCCGAATATACTGGTCATTCCTACTTTACGTCCTATTATTCCAGGCATGGTTGAAACCTATTTTGCTTGATTTTATCCTGTTTTGCGGGTTTTGTACTGCAAAAAGGACTGCAAAGATAGGAACTAAACTTTAGCTACCAAGTGGCCATTCAAAAAAATAAATGGGATGCACCAATACCTATTTCAAATTGCAAATAATACGCTCATAATACGTTCATTAACAGAGTTTTATTATGCAAATAAATAATCTTAGAAGAAATCCACACAAAATCTGATTTCATTCAAATTTCAACAAAGCACGAAAAGGTCTTACTTTTCCAACCCACAAACTGAACTAAATGCGGCAAGCCACTTTTTTAAAGGAGAACTTATTATTAGTGGCATTACTTTTTGTCTTATTGATGGCTAATCTTTCCATCGGAAGCGTTCAAATTCCACTTTCAAAAATTTTGAGTAGCCTATTTGCAACCGATAATGGACTGTATTCTACCATTCTTTGGCAATTTCGAATACCAAAAGCCCTTACCTGCATTTTAACTGGCAGCGCTCTGGCAACCGGGGGGCTTCTCATGCAAACCCTTTTCAGAAATCCGATGGCTGGTCCGGACGTGCTTGGCCTGACATCTGGCGCCAGCCTATTTGTTGCCATGCTGCTTTTAGCAGGTCAGTTTAATCCCGGCTTTACCGTATCACTTTTTCAAAACCCGTGGAGTATTGCCTTGGCCGCCAGTTTAGGGGGTGCGTTGGTATTTGTACTAATCATTTTCATCGCCAATTCGGTAAAAGATAATACCTCGTTATTAATTATCGGCCTAATGATTAGCGCGGCAACCTCTTCAATCGTAAGCATAATGCAGTTTACCAGTCAGGCTGACGATCTTCAGGCTTTCATGATCTGGACGTTGGGGAGTGTGGGTAACACCGGCTGGAAGGAATTAAGTGTTCTGTCTTTAATAATATTTGGCGGTTTGGCGATTAGCTATGCGCTTATAAAACCGCTTAATGGTTGGTTGCTTGGCGAGAACTATGCTAAAAACTTAAACATCAACTTAGACAGATCCCGATTTCTAATTGTTATAGCAACTGGCTTACTAACAGGTGGGGTTACTGCCTTTTGCGGACCGATCGCATTTGTTGGGCTTGCCGTTCCGCATTTAGTTAGACTGCTTATACCTGTTACCAATCACAAAATATTAATTCCAGCGGTTATGGTTGGTGGCTCCAGTTTGCTACTGCTTTGCGACATGCTTGCGCAGATACCAGGGAGCACACAAGTTCTTCCTTTAAATGCAGTCACGTCAATGATTGGAGCACCCGTTGTAATCTGGATGATTATTAAAGCCAAAAGAATAAGTGTCTGAACCTAAGAACATAGCACTATTGACAAAAGATTTAGCGGTTGGCTATGTTAAAGAAAAGAGACCGCACACTCTTTTTGATTCTCTTAACCTAAGTTTGAATACGGGAGAACTTGTTTGCTTTATGGGCTCGAACGGAGTTGGCAAAACAACTTTGATCAGAACCTTAACAGGCTTGCAAAAACCCTTGGCGGGAAAAATTGAAACAATAAACAATCAACCTATTGCCCTGGTTTTGACCGATCGGATTAATTCGGCTGTAATGACGGTTTACGATTTAGTTACCTACGGACGCTACCCTTATTTAAATTGGAGTGTTTCTCTTACTGATCGCGATCATGAAATTATTGAACAAGCAATCAAGCAGGTTCACATTCAATCCATCGCTGATAAAAAGCTTTTTGAACTTAGCGATGGGCAATTACAAATGGCCATGATCGCTAAAGCACTGGCGCAGGATACTCCAATATTATTTTTGGATGAACCCACCGCACATTTAGATTTAAATAATCGCGTGGAAATTATGAACATCTTGCGTTCACTTTGCCGCACCGCCCAAAAAACAATTTTAGTAGCCACGCATGAATTGGATTTGGCCTTGCAAACTGCCGACTGCATTTGGTTGGCAACTGCCGATCGGAAAATAATCTCCGGCATACCTGAAGATTTGGTGTTAGACGGAACCTTTGATAATGTGTTTCAATTTAAAGGCTTCGATTTAAAAACCGGAAAGATGAGCCATGAGGCATTCCGCAACGTTTCAATTTGTTTAGCCGGAAGTGGCCATCCATTTCTATGGACAAAAAATGCGCTGGAAAGATGTGGCTACTTTATTTCACCAATAGCCGAATTAAAACTTGAAATTGCGGAAGAAGAAGCTAAGCCGGTATGGCTGCTAACAAGCAAAACTGGAACAAATAAATTTTATAAAATTGAAGAACTATTAAACGCTTTGAGATTCTGATTCTATATGTATAAGAAGGGCTAAGAAATCAAAGTTTGACAGAATTCGCTTTGATTGCATTCAAAATGATTTATTTACTGCTTAACTAACTCTAGAATAGTACCTTCAAAAGTAAAGGCAAATAATTTTTGTTGGTATTCAAATATCCCGGCAAAGTAATTTGTTGTAGGTATTTCTATCCATTTATTATTTTGAAAAGAATAAGCAACTGAAAGCCTCTTCTCATTTTTGTAGCCAATCGCAATTAAGGTATTAAAACTGCTTCTCAAGTATATAAGATCATTTTCACTAGAAAGACCTTCGCTGAATTGTTCAATAATGCCATGATTGTTTTTCTCAATCGTTTGGATGCGATCTGATTTGGTAGTGATGTTGTAAAAACTATTATCATCAATAAGCTGAAAGAATTGAAATTTCGGCAATAGGGTCTTGAAAAACTTAGCACCATCGAATTCGAATGTATCTCCCAACTTATCAAATAGAAAAAGCCGATTCGAAATTAAGTATACACAGCAACCAATAGGAGGGTTCTCAATATTCCCAGTCTCCAAGATTATGTCATTGAACGTAGACCCATCTACTGATTGCGCTAATTTAAAAGATGTACCTATAGCATCAGTAAACTTGCGAACTATCACCAATTTATTTTTGAATAAAGCTAGTCCAGTGATATCGTCAAAAACTTTTTCAACAGTGCTGTTTCGCGCTCTCCATAGAAATCCTTGTTCCCCTTCAGCTGTAATTATATAGGCACTCTCTTTAAAAAAAACAAAATCCTGCACCCAATAATCCTGGACGCTAAACTCAGCAATGGTTTCCCATCCATCAGCCTTTGCCCTATGAATTCCATATTTACCCTCAATAAAACCGGCACAATAAAGTTGCCCATCATCTCCAGTTGCGAATTTTGAGAAACCATTATAGGGGCTTGAAAGGTTGCTGGGTGTCCAATAATAAAAATCATAAACCAATGAAGGTTCATCGTGACAAGCTTGTGCTAACAAGAGAGATAGTAGTATTAAAGTACTGATTTTAGCTTTCATTAACCTTTAACTGAAAATTATTCGCTGAACTATCCCTCAAATTACAAGTTTAACTTGCATTGTTTATGATTCGAATTTGGTAGTTATGCCATCTAAGAATTTGGCCTAGATTCGCTCCACCCCCAACCCCGGCTTATCAGAGCAATACATAATTCCATCTTTTAGAATAAATCCGCCAGTCACCGCATCTTTTCCTAAATCCAGACTTCCATCAAGATCAAGGTATTTTGTGTTGGCACAAGCAAACGCAGTATGCAAGGCTGCGGTAATGCTAACAATGCTTTCATCGTTGCAACCCCAGAATAAATCGACACCGGCCAAGCGGGCAATGTCGGCAATCTTTAATGCCTGACTCACACCGCCACACTTCATTAGTTTAATATTAAAGATTCCGGTTGCCACGGGCGGAATAATTAATTCCAAAGCATGCTCTGGTGAAAGCAAGGATTCATCAGCTGCAATTACTTTCCTGATTTCTTCTGGCAATTGCTTTGTCTCTGCAATAGCTTTGGCAGGAAGTGGTTGTTCAATCAATTCAATATCGAGCGATTTGGTGCGGGTATAAAACTCTATCGTTTGTGCCGAAGTGTAGCCCTGGTTCGCATCAATGCGGATGACAAATTTCTTCCCGAATTTTTCGCGCAACTTCACCACCCGCTCAATGTCTTCTTCAAAATCAATCCCTAATTTTACTTTTAGCACCGTAAACCCACGCTCGCCATATTCGGCTGCTTCCTTCAAAGTTTCCTCTACATTCTTAATACCGATCGTATTTGAAGTAGGTAGTGAATGAATTTTCTGGCCCAAATATTTTACCAACGGAACACCCAAGAACTTTGTGAATGCATCGTGTAAAGCAATATCCAATGCGGCACGAGCTGCCGGAGTCTTTGGAAATTTCTTCCAAATCTCATAGGTGAGTTGGTTAATCTCGTTGATATCGCGGCCAACTAAGAACTGAAGATCTTTTTCATTAAGTGCTGCCACACACTGCTCAAAGCTTTCGCCCGTTACATATTCACTTGGTTCGGCCGCACCAATTCCCGTTACTCCGTTTTGCAAAGTAATCTCAACAAACGCATTGAACACCTGATCAATCGTTTTGAAGGCAATAGTGTAAGGCTTGGTGTTAACTAAGTCAGCAGTCCAAACTTTGATGTCTTTTATTTTCATTTGATTCGTTTTTTTATATGGTTAGGATTTCTTCTATCATGAAGAACACCAAAAACAGTGAGCTCCTCGTTAACAATTTTAAAAATGATTATGTATGGAAATGTGTCTAGATGCTTGTATCTCGACCCTTTGGTTCTGATTCGATACTTACGGGGATTTTCAGTGATTTGTGAAAGCGCAACTTTAAGGCTCTTAATAAACTTTGCTCCCAAGCCCTCACTCTGAATTCCATACCACTCTACTATTTCATGAAGATCGCTTTCAAATTCCTCAACATAGTGAACGATATAATTCATTTAAGCTTGAGACGAGCTTCAATTTCTTCCCATGTAAACGTTTTACCCTCACCACGTTCATGCCTTTCAATTCTTCGGTCAAGTTCTTCTTGTTGTTCTTTTGTCAGAAAACTTTCTTCCTCAGAATCAAGACTTTCCCAAATTTTTTCTATGAGAGAAATTTTTTCCTCCACACTTAACTTCATTATTTCTTCTACTTTAACCATCGCTTTAATTTTTAGGAATCAGTTATTGCAACACTAAGTATGGAACAAATTAAGAATTTTTCTACACTTGTGCTATTGACTTATCAATCATGTCTTTGAAAATGGGAATCAACCTATCAACACCATCTTCCAACGGTAGTATAACGGGCATGCCTAATTCTTTTTCCTTTTGTTCAGCATACGTTCGTGCTTGTTGCTCAGTCATTTTATGTGTATTGACGGTGATAGCCACTGTTGGCGCGCCATAAATTTTTATCAACGCAATTTCATCTTGAAGCTCCGGAATATCAGCAGGATAATCTTCTAAGCCTTTGTATCTTTTACGAGGCGGGTTGTGTTGAATCACGACTGCATCAGCATCGGCTGATACAATCCACTCGGCCCCAGCCGGACCACTCGGATTGCGCAACGAAGATTGACCTTCAATAAAAATAATATCAGGCTTGGCTTCTTGCCAGCACTGCACAATAGCGTGCTCCATTTCGCCCGAAATAAAATCATTGAGGGTGCTATCAAACACAAAACCATATTTGGCGCCTTGCATCCAGCCGGTTTGGCCAGTGTAAATCATTTCCGCACGGAAACCAGCCTTGCGCATAGCCTCCACCAAGAAGCGCGTAGTAGTTCGCTTACCCAATGCGCAGTCGGTGCCTAACACAGCAACCTTTGGGCAATGCACATTTTTTATTTCGCCCGACCAAAAATGTAAGTCTTTGAATTTTTTTGGTTTGCGAACATCAATGATTTCCAAACCACGTGAGCGTGCAAAATCGGCAAGCTCCGGAATGTCTGAAATGTATTCATGAAGTCCGTTTACCAAACTGTAGCCATGTATGAGCGCATCCTTTAAAATTGCACGCAATGAATCGGGTATTAACCCGCCTTTGGTAGCCACACCAATAATGCAATAAGCAGCAGGTTGCTTAGAGGTTTTAGCAAACTCATCGATAGATGCAAACACCGGAATGTTTCGCTTTTTGCCATCCAACACTTCACCCGCATCCTTGCCGGGATATTTGGAGTCAATCACACCTATAATATTATATCGATCCGTACCGCGAATCAATCCGTGTGCTGTTTTTCCATTGTTGCTATCCAAATAGCCGGCTGTAATTATAATGGCGTTACTTTTTTCCATAGTAAGATTATTGAAGGCGAAAATTACGCGGATTAATTACGATTCTCAAAGTCTTGGCGAAAGGAAACTTTCAAAGAAGACTTTCCTCAATTAATCCAATAGATTTAGCAGATCATTTTAATGTAAATTTGGGCTTTCAAACTCCGGAAAAATAAATGCTAGAACCAATCGTAAAGCGCGACATCCGCAAGCTAAAGCTTGAAGAGCTAAAGGAATTTTTTGTGGCTCAGGGCGACAAGCCGTTTCGTGCACAGCAGGTTTATGATTGGCTGTGGATGAAGTCTGCCAAAAGCATTGACCAAATGACAAATATCTCCTTGGAAACACGTGAGATGCTGAAGCTACATTTTGTAATCAATCATATTAAGGTTGATAATATGCAGCGCAGCGCTGATGGTACTATAAAAAATGCGGTTACGCTTCATGATGGAATGGTTGTAGAATCCGTTCTAATCCCCACAGAAAAAAGAATTACCGCATGTGTTTCGTCACAGGTTGGGTGTAGCCTGGCCTGTAAGTTTTGTGCTACGGCACGATTGAAGCGGCAACGCAATTTAAGTCCTGATGAAATTTACGACCAGGTAGTGGCTATTAAAGAACAAGCCGAACTTTTTTTTGGAAGACCCCTTACCAACATTGTATTTATGGGCATGGGCGAGCCCTTGCTTAACTATGCAAACGTAACATCGGCCATCGAAAAGATTACTGCGCAGAAAGGATTGAACATGGCAAGTAAACGCATTACGGTTTCTACCGTTGGGGTTGCGAAAATGATAAAGAAAATGGCGGACGATCAGGTGAAATTCAACTTAGCAGTTTCATTGCACTCGGCCCTTAACGAAACGCGTTCTTCCATTATGCCCATCAATGATACTAACCCACTCGAAGAATTAGGTGAAGCCCTTCAGTACTGGTATCAGAAAACAAAAAATAAAGTGACTTACGAATATGTGGTGTGGAAAGGAATCAACGATAAAGAAGAAGATGCACAGGCACTTTTAAAATTCTGCAAACTCGTTCCTTCTAAAGTAAACCTGATTGAATATAACCCTATTGATGATGGGGAGTTTCAACAGGCCAGTGACCAAACACTATCTATGTATATGGATTTGCTGGAACGAAACGGAATAACAACCCGCATTCGCAAAAGCAGAGGTAAAGATATAGATGCTGCCTGTGGCCAGTTGGCAAATAAGAGTTAACCCTATGAAACTGCTGCTGTCATTATCTATTTGTTTGCTAATGGCGTTTGCTTCCTTTAGTCAACTTGTTAATCAAACAGATTATGATATTAAAGATCCCGGTCGAGATGGAAATAAATGTAGAAGAATTTTAACAGCGTTTTCTCAATTACCCGAAGAAGTGCGATTAAATCCTGTGATTCGGAATGACAGTATTTACATTGCTATGAATAGTAAGTTTTGGTTCCAAAAATTAATTGAAGATAAAAATGATGGTATTGCTATAGACATTGTGCAACAATCACAATTTGCATGTAATGCAACCTTGCGCCCTGCTTCATTCGCCCACACCGGCTACTTGCTAAAACCAATCTATCGCAATGACTTGTATCATTCCATTATAGAATTTCCAAATTCAGTAATTATTGTAAATATGGGTGCCATACCCGCTCAATTAACGAATGCTCCAATTGAAGCAAACTATCTTCTTTTACAAGACAAATACCTTTGTCGCAATGGAGTAACTGTTAATCTTGATTTTCATGGTTGGCAATTGCTTGAGAACGGTCTTTACTACGATACATTAACGCGAGAGAATTTAAAGGAACGATTTAAAGATGTATCTAAAACCCTAAACTTTGTAATTCCATTCGAAAAAGATAAAGGTGAATACAATCAGGATGATATCCGGCCGCTTAAAGATTCTCTTAAAATAACTGACTACTCCATAAAAGAAATTTCCATTAAGGCCTTTACTTCCGTAGAAGGCGACTATGGCAGAAATCTAAGACTTCAAAAAACTCGCGCTGAAAGTATTATTGCAGCCTTGCAAAGTTACCAAAACGAGAAAATTGAATCTACCGTTTCCACGCAAGAGAATTGGGTTGATTTTCTGAATGACATCCAATTTTCGCCCTACAAAGATTTAGCGTTGCTTTCTAAAGACGAAGTAAAAGAGAAGCTTAAATCAAAAATTTTACAAGAAAAACTTGAGCCTATTCTTAAAAATCACCGAAAGGGAATAGTAGAAATTAAACTCGAAAAGAGATTAACACTAAGAGAAGATAATCCAGTTGAATTACGGAATTATTTTTTGCAGATGATTGAGCAAAAAAATCTTGAAGAAGCCCTTTATCTGCAACAAGTTATTTTTTATAAAATCAGAAAAAGACAACTACCCGAAACTTTCTTAACTGAACTTGATGTGCCGCAGTCTATTGTTAGCGGTAGTTTGCTTATTAACAATGGCGCCTTTTTGTACGACAATGGAACTACCGATGTGTATGAGGCAATTCAAACTTTTGAATCTTTAAAAGTAATTCTTCCTAATAATGCTAAAATAGACTACAACCTCTGCGCACTAAAATTACAAGCATGGCTACTCTCGCCTTTACTTGAACAAAATGAAACGCTGCGTAAGGAAATTGAAGCCCTGCGCGTAAAAAAGATTCCCGACTTGTTAGTCAGGCGCTTGCTCATCAATTACCATATTATTCTTTCAGAAATTCATTTCAGAAATCAAAACTTTGCTGCCAAAGACAAGGCATTGCTCTTCATCTACCAAACTTATCTTCCTCTTAAACTTAAAGATCCGGATTTAGTCAACTTGGCTAAATACTTCTCACACTACAGTAAATATGAATGGGCAACCCGCATTCTTCAACCGAGGGTAAAGGCAATTGATGTTTCGGAGGATCTTGTTTTCTATTACCTCAACTTAACCATCTACAAACCTTCAAACACCAAGTCGTTGGCCTATAGAACAACCATGCTTAATGCTGTTAATGGAAATCGTGATAGATTTTGTCACCTTTTTGATGCTATGATTGATGGTGGTATTTCATTCCAACTTTTGGAAGACCCTATATTGAAAAAAACTTTTTGTGAAAACTGTCAGCAATATGATGTTACCGAACAAAACTAATTTGAGGCTCAAAGCATCATATTCAATATTGTTATGAGATATCTTTTAGTTATTGTTCCGCTACTTCTGGTATTTGTTTTTATTTCAAATGGCCAGGTCGTTATTACAAAAATTTCAGGCATCGTATTGGATTCTGCAACCCTGCACCCACTGCCCTACGTAGCTGTTCAGATAAAAGGAAAAAGCATAGGCTTATCAACGAATGACGATGGAACATTTGCACTGGAAGTTCCTCGTGGCGACACGCTTATTTTTACACGGCTCGGTCATAAACCATTTTTATTTGCCGTTCAAAAAACAGAATCTACACTGAGAATTACGTTGGCTGAAGATGCTCGCTTACTGAAAGACGTTACCGTTTACGGTGATTATAACATAAAGGGTCTTGACGACTGGAAGAAAGACCTTCCTGCAAACACCGCAATCAAACTTAAGAACCAACCCTTGGCTCCCGAGCCCGGAAGTGTGGCCACCTTTGGGCCGGGCATTACCATTGGGTTTGGTGGAAAAGATAAAAACAAGCCTAAGCGCGATGAGTTATCAAAAACTGAAACGTATCGCAAGACAATCACTTCACAGGAAGTAAAGAAACAGGTAATGGATCTTTATAACATCTCAGAAGAAACCTACAACAAAAAGCTTGAACGCTTCAATCGCGAAACCCCCGATGCGGTTTACTTAACTGATGAGAAAGAAATAGTAACACTGCTGATTCAGTTCTTTGCATTGAAATAATAGTGCACAGTTGGCGCTTACTCGTTCACTTTCCATTGCAAAAAGGAGGTGGCGTCTATAGTTTTCCTAACTTTGATTTTAAGAAGTCAGTTGAATTGTGATTTGCTCAGCGAACCTCTGCGCACGTTAAGGTAAAAATTAAACTCATGGAAGAACATTTTGAGAGCTCAGAAAAAGTAAGAGATTTTGTAATTGGCATGAGCGATGGACTCACCGTTCCTTTCGCGCTTGCTGCTGGCTTAAGTGGCGCTGTTGATTCAACCGCCATCGTGATAACGGCAGGGCTTGCCGAAATTGCTGCCGGCTCCATTGCCATGGGATTAGGCGGCTACCTAGCCGGTCGCACAGAAATTGAACATTACGACTCCGAAGAAAAGCGCGAGTACGATGAAGTCGTGAACAAACACGAAGTTGAAATTGAAGAGACTAAAGAAATTTTTGCGGAGTACGGAATCAGTGAAGACCTAAGGGAAAAAGTTGCGCGCGAAATGGCAAAAAACCCAAAGAAATGGGTTGACTTTATGATGCGTTTTGAATTAGGTCTTGAGCGGCCTCACAAAAACCGAGCACTTCAAAGCGCTTCTATCATTGGTCTCTCTTATGTAATTGGTGGACTGATTCCACTCAGTGCCTATTTCTTTACAGAATCATCGCAAGAAGGGTTAATCTATTCTTGCATTATCACCTTGATCTGTTTGATTGTATTTGGCTTGGTGAAAAGTAAGTTGACTGGTCAACCTCTATTTAAAGGCACACTTCGCGTTGCCGTTGTTGGCGCTGCTGCTGCAGCCGCTGCTTTTGGTATTGCTAAGTTGATTGCTTAATTAGACGGAATTCCAAATTCGCTGTCGGCTATTGATAAGTTTATTTTTATACTGTTAAAAATTGTTTGAGATTCTAGTTGCAAGTCTATCATCGGCTTCTTCAATTTTTGAATTGTTCTCGTCATTTGAGTCCAAAATATCAACTTTCCAGTTTTGAAAATATCGCTTTAAGCTTAGTTGAATCACTTGGTCGTGGGGCGTCATAACTATACAATACACCTGTTTTATTTAAAATGATATATCTGGGTATGGTACTAAAGTTAAAATATTTCATTAGTGCTTCAGAAGTCTTCCTATCCGCTATATAATGATGCGTGCCCACTTTAATTTCACTCATAGCCTTATGCCAATTATCGGAACTCTTGTCAATTGAAATATAAATGAAGGCAACCTTACCAGTATGATCTAACTCAGCATTAAGTTTTCTTGAGGCAGGCATTTCTTGTATGCAAGGACCGCACCAACTTGCCCAAAAGTCAATATAGATTATTTTACCAGACTGTGAGTTGATTATATCATGCAGTGAAGTTATTCTGTCGTCCTTATCAACTAATTTCAGAGTTAGCAATTCATTAGGAAGATTGGAGCCAAGTCTTTCATAAATGTGCATCATCTCTTCAAGCCTGCTCAAATTATAATTGAAATTTATGTTTGTGGTCTTAATTTCCTTAAAAAGAGTTTGAGCAAAATCTTTATGCCCTACTTCTGTACTTATTAAACTTGATAAAAAAAATACTTTTTGCAAATACCGCACTGAGCCTGTATAGGATTTCTCTATTGCATCATAAACTAATTTATTATCGGCTGTGATTTCACTAGCGTTGATGCTGCTTCTAAATGTTACATACCTATTCAGAAATAATGTGTACTCGCGAAAAATTAGCAAGCTCTCATTATTTAGTATTTGAGAATCAAAGTCATCCAAATAATTATTCGGAAGATTCTTTGGAGTTAGTTTGGAATAAAAAGGATATATAAGATTATCCGCATAATTGAAGAGCAAATAATCAAATACGAAATCCTTGAAATTGGCTGAATGGGAATTGTTCTTTAAATATGTTTGAGCAAATTCCGTTTGTGCTTCGTAATTGTAACGGAGGGCTTTCTTATATTCAATAAGTGAAGAATGATTGAAGTCACTCAGAACTGGAATTGATTGAGTTTTCTTAAAATCAAGTAAATCCGAAAAAAAATTATAATGAGCACTATATCTTCCAATAAAAAGACCTGGTTTTTTTGAATCGGAAATAGTTAAACTTAACGAGTCTCCCGGTGAGATGTAAACTTTTCGATTGTTAATAAAACCGATTCTAGGCGAGCTCAATTTTAGGTTGAAAGAAAATCTACCATCTTCTTGAATCTTGCTTTTAATTTTGGCTTCATAAAACAACACTGGATCTTCAAGGATTCGAATATCGATTTCATCATCTTCCTGGCAGTTGCAGCTGCCTGAAATAAATACGTTGTCTTGGGCGTTACCCATGAAAGACAGAAATATCAAAAAAGAAAAAATAATAATTCTAAAGTCAGTCACATTTCTCATTTCTTGAGAACTTAGATAGTAATACCAAGTTAGCATTAAATCTCATTAGATGCGGGGCAAAAAACCATTTGCAAGAATTAATTTATATAAACTAAAGAGTGGGGCTGAGTCGGATAATTTTCAGAAGACTAATCGCTTACTTCTTACTCGCATTAAACAGCTTTTCCTTCTCTTCTTTGGATAGGCTTTCGTAGCCTTGATCAGAAATTTTATCGAGAATAGTATCAATCTCGTCTTGCGAGGCCTTGCTTGCTTTGGTGGTTGGGCGCGCAGCTTGATGAACTTTGGGTTCACTCTTTCGATAAGTAACTTTTACTTTGGGTTGCGATACAAAAATGCTTTTGAACCAATCCAGCAAAGTAGTAATCCAGCCGCCCCAGTTAACACCTATTTGCAATTGTTTAATGTAAACAAAGCCTATCAAAGCGCCACCCAAGTGAGCTACGTTACCTCCCGCATTACCACCCACCGATCCTAAAAATGAAAGTACGATATAGAAGATCGCTATGTATTTGATTTTTACTGGACCTAAAAACATGAGGAAGAAAGTATAGTCTGGCAACAGCACCGCTGTTCCTACAAGCACGGCATAAACCGCAGCCGAGGCCCCAACCATTCCGAGCAGAGGAGTTTGTGACTGGTAAAATGGAATTGTGTTGTAAACCAACAAGTAAGAAATTCCTCCTGCTATAGCTCCTAAAACATAAAGCGCCACAAGCTTATCACTACCTAAGTATTCTATAAATAGTTTTCCAAACCAATAGAATATCAACATGTTAAATAGGATGTGGAAGATACCCGTAAGGTCGTGAACGAATGCATACGTGATGATCGTCCAAGGTTTGGATAGAAATGAAAAGAACGGTGCCGGAATGGCCAGTTGCGCATAAATCATTTCGAAAATACTCTCGTAACCAGCGGCTGTAGAAAACACTTTGATAACAGCAAGCACCAAAAACACAACCACGTTGATAATAATCAACTGCACATGTGCATTGTTGGGTTTTTGAAACGCATTTTTAAATTCGTCTAACACAATTCGGGTTTATAAACTAGTAAACAAAAATTATCCACGTAAGTTACCAACTTTATCGCTGGCCTTGGCTACGCCAAATCGTAATTATAATAAATCCAACAAAGGCTCCGCCAAAGTGCGCCATGTGCGCTACCGTGCCGCTTCTATCCATGGCATAAGTTACAAACCCAATCAAAAAAACAAGGTACTTAGCTTTTATTGGAACTGGCACTAATATCAACCTAACCTCTAAATTTGGAAACACCATTCCAAAGGCCATTAGTATCCCATACAACGCACCCGAAGCCCCAAGCATAATGCCACCCGAAGCGCCTACAAAATAATTTACCGCAGCATAAATAACCCCTGCGCCTAGGCCAGTAGCTAAATAAAAAGTCAGAAATTTTTTATCGCCCCAATAGGTTTCCAGAATGGGGGCAAAGGAGGCAAGGGCAAACATGTTAAAGAATATGTGACCCAATCCGCCATGCGCAAACATGTAGGTAAAAAATTGATAGGGCTTAAAAAAATCAGAGCGCACATTCCACAACGATAAGTATTCAGTGATGTGAAGATTGCTTAATAGATTTTGAGCCAGAAAAACAGCTACGTTAATAATGATCAGATTTCTGACCATTGGAGTAAGTCTAAACATGCTTTCTATTTATCGGGTAAAGTAACTTTCTATCTTAGACGTTTCAAAAGTAAAAAATGTTGGCCTTCCATCAGGAGAAAAGTTAGGTTTCGAACAAGAAAACAATCCCTCTACGATAGATTTTATCTCCTCGGGCGCAAGTTTCTGCCCTGATTTAACAGATGAACGCTTTGCCAGAGCCAACGCCAAATTATCTTGTACCGGCAGTTGCAATTCAGATTGATTCTTTTTGAACTGTTCCAGCAATCCTTCAAACAATTCCTTCTCAGAGCCTTCCACGCCAACGGGCACGCCCGTTACCAAAAAAGTATTCTTGCCAAAAAGATCAAACCGAAAGCCCAACGCCATTAACTCGTGTTGCACTTCATTAACTAACGCAAAATCAGATGCCCCCAAGGTTACCGTTTGCGGAAATAAACTCTGCTGACTATTTCCCGGTTTGTTTTTCAAACGAAACAAATATTTCTCAAACAGCACGCGTTCATGCGCTGCTTGCTGATCAATAATCATCAGTCCGGTTTTAGAAGGGCGAATGATATACTTCTGTTGAAACTGAAAAACTCCTGATTCTTGTGTTTGCTCCGTTGAATCAATATTTAATGAACTTTCAAATCTCAACGTTGTTGTCGCTGATTCTGATTTTTGAAACAACTTTGATTCCGGTGCCGCAAACTCAAAGGCCTTTTCCCAATTCTGTAGGTTCGCGCGATTAAGGCTCGTTGAAAATTGCTCGTCCATGTATTGCTCCTTGTTCAAGGTTTGACTCAACTTACTCTCAATATTAATGTCGGCCTTAAAATCAATAGCCGGAGCTAAGTTATGCGTCCCCAATGCTTGCTTAACTGCAGCCCACACCACACCATACACTGCGCGTTCATCGTCAAACTTTATTTCCGTTTTGGTAGGATGCACATTTACATCAATATGCTTTGGGTCAATTTCAATAAACAAAACATAAAAAGGAAAACTTCCATCAATTAAAAGTCCTTCAAAAGCACTTGTTACTGCATGGTTTAAATAATTATTGCGAATGAAGCGCTGATTCACAAAAATAAACTGTTCACCTCTTGTCTTGCGTGCGGATTCTGGCCTACCAATATAGCCCGTGATTTTCACCAGCGTTGTTTCTTCCTGGCAAGGTGCTAACTGACCTTGAAATGATTTTCCGAAAAGCGAAACAATGCGTTGACTTAACTTTGAGGGCGCCAGTTCATAAATTAATTCTGTATCGTGGTGCAAACTAAATGCAATGTCGGGGTGTGCCAACGCCAATCGTTGAAACTCTTCAATGATGTGGCGCATTTCCACCGCATTGCTTTTTAGAAAGTTTCGCCTTGCGGGAATATTGAAAAATAAATTCTTTATGCTAATGTTTGTTCCTTTCTCGCACGAAGTAGGCGATTGACTTTTTACTTCGCTTGCCTCCACTAGCAAATGTGTTCCTAAGTCATTGTGCTCCGTGCGCGTTTTCATTTCAAATTGCGAAATGGCGGCAATGGATGCTAGCGCTTCGCCCCGAAAGCCCATGGTGCGCAGGCGAAATAAATCATCGGCCGTTTTAATTTTTGATGTGGCATGTCGTTCCAAGCTCATGCGCGCATCGGTTTCGCTCATGCCCAAACCATTATCCACAATTTGAATTAATGTTTTGCCAGCTTCCTTTACATATACTTTTATGGAAGTAGCTTTTGCATCAATCGAATTTTCGATCAACTCTTTTATAGCCGATGCTGGTCGTTGTACAACTTCACCAGCAGCAATCTGGTTGGCGATAGAATCAGGAAGTAGATGAATGATATCAGGCATGAATTTTTTGAGTGCTATAGCCTGTTTTTAAATCTGGTGTAAAAATATAATGGAACAAGGGCAAAAAGGGAGTAAAGCACCGGCCGGCCCCATTGTAAAAATGCCATTATAAAGACAACCATAAAAAGAATAATAACTAAGCGCATCATGGTTGCATTACCTCCAGCCGGGCTACTTGAGCCACGCTTACGAGCCGCTTGAAATGAACCTGCAATTCGAGTGCGGTAGGTGCTCTCTTCAATCGCTTTACCACGCTCACGCTCCACTTCGTTTTTAATGCGCGACTCACGCTCCTCCCATTCTTCCTTTACGGGATCGTAATAACGCGGTGTATAATTAAACCGCTGGTGGCTGGGCGCTTTGGTGAATAAGGATATAAACTTCATAGCTTTTCTTTCATTCTGATGTAGCTTCGCGTATTAGTTATCTTTTAATTCCGTTGGTAACTAACTCTGCTTAAAGTTTCAAATCTTTGTAAAACCGAAGGCAATGTTCAAATGTTAGTCAAATGCTGAATTGAAAGAATTGTAAAGTTATAAAAAATCGACCGGCCGGATGTTGAAAAAAGTTTTCTTTAGTGCACTATTCCTATTTATTCAGTTCGCCATAACTGGTCAGGATCTTAAAAAACGATGGGTTGACAGTGTTTTTCAAACCTTGAGTACACAAGAAAAAGTGGGTCAGCTATTTATGATCTCCACTTCTACCTATCTGAATGACAATCAAAAAGACCAGCTTGCTGAATTAATAAAAGACTATCACCCAGGCGGCCTATTGATAACGCGCGGTGGGCCGCGGAGTCACGCCAAACTTGTAAATAAACTTCAAAAACTTTCACCACTTCCTATGCTGGTAGGCATGAATGCAGGCTCCGGGTTGGGGCAGGCATTAGACAGCACACTTAGTTTTCAAAAACCAATGCTTGTTGGTGCCATTCAAAATGAACAATTAATTTTTGAACTGGGCGAAGAAATTGCGCGCGAGATGCGCGTGCTTGGCGTTCATGTAAACTTTGCACCAAATGCTGATTTTGAAATTCATCAGCAACCCTACCCAAACTCGTTAGATTATTACAGCGATAACTATAATCGGGTAAGAAACAAATCACTGGCCTTTGTAAATGGACTTCGGCAAGGTGGTGTATTGGTATGCGCGCGGCATCTTTTTCATACAGAAAAAATAACTACACAAAAAAATCAAGACGCGTCATTATTTATTAACCTAAACATTGATACCCTAAAAGTTTCGGTGCTTAATCAACTGTCGAAAGCGGGTGTTGATGGTATCCTCACATCCAATCTTCACTTTTTAAAAAACACAGACGAGAACAATTCTAAAGTTTTAGAATTGTTTGTAGGCGATATCTTAAAATCCACCTTTCATTACAAGGGATTGGTATTTGGAGAAATTCCGCAACTACAAAAAATTATTGGCGATCAGCCGGATGGAGAAATTGAAAAGCTTGCGCTAGAAATGGGGCACGATGTGCTCATCGATCCAGAAGATTTGGGTGATGCCGTTAAAAGAATAACCCGTGCCACAAGAAAAGACAAAAGTTTAGAAGCTAGGCTAGATGATGCGGTGCGTAAAATATTAAACTCAAAATACGATGCCGGTCTTTCTTCGCCTCAATTCGTAAATACTGATAACTTAACAAGTCGTTTAAATTCAGCGGCAGCCAAAACTTTAAAACATAAACTTTCAGAAGCTGCCGTTACCGTGTTGACCAACACAAAAAATTCCGTACCCATCGCTTTGCTGGAAGAAAAGAAATTTGCTTCCATTAGCATAGGTAAAGAAAGCACTAACGAGTTTACCAAGTACTTATCGAAGTATGCAAATTTTAGTCACGAGGCCTTGCGCCTTGAAGTTGATACCGCTGCACTTAAAAAAAATCTCGCTAATGCGGATGTCATTGTAGTGGGTGTATTTCCGTTTGCTTCTTCCATGTTAAAGCAGGTTGCTCCCTTTATTCGAAAGCTGGCATCTAAAAAAGAAGTAATCATTTGCCATTTCGGAAATCCACAAGAACTTGCCTATTGGGAAGATATGCCCACCGTGCTGGCGGGTTACACCGATGAAGATTTAATTCCTAAAATAACGGCACAAATTGTATTTGGTGGGTTGCCTGCACAAGGTGTTCTCCCGCTTACAATTTCAAATCAGTTTAAAGAAGGACAAGGAACAGCTACTAAAGGATTGAATCGGTTTTCGTATGGCTTGCCCGAAGAAGTTGGC
>Ga0209480_10000230_pt1 | contig 49113 bp, 38 predicted proteins | sample JI61114C2DNA_FD_187501 | JGI IMG/M metagenome (GOLD analysis project Ga0209480, IMG submission 187501) | Wastewater effluent complex algal communities from Wisconsin, to seasonally profile nutrient transformation and Carbon sequestration -... | ecosystem: Engineered > WWTP > Effluent > Algae...
GGTAGTCCATTGCCAATTTTTCGCCTGCAGTTCCCGTTCTTCTACCTTCTAGTTTATCATCCGCTAAATATTGAACATGCTTTTGTAAGTTGTTTTGAGTAAGTATCTGTTCTTTTTCTGCAGCAATTCTTAGTTTACGCTTACTTTGAGCTTCTGCTATAATTGGCAAGACTAGTAGAACAACCATCCATTTTTTCATATTTAGCACTTTATACTGCAAAAGTAAGTAGCAGCAAGTAGATAATTGTAATAGTAACGTAATCAATTACAAATTCTGTTCCCAATCTCGTAACCAACTGCGGATTTGCGCACCTACTTTTGCAACCTTGGCAAATAAAACACTCCATATAGCATTGGTTGGGAATCCCAACAGCGGTAAAAGCTCTTTATTCAATGCTTTTACTGGTTTAAATCAGCATGTTGGTAATTTCCCCGGTGTAACAGTCGACAAAAAGACTGGCTTATTTACTTTAGAAGACAATCTACAGGCAGAATTAATTGATTTGCCTGGCACATACAGTTTATATCCAAGAAGAGCAGATGAGTGGGTTGCATATAAAGTGCTAATGGGAGCTGATGCAGAAATTAAAGCAGACTTAATTGTTTTGGTAGCAGATGCTAGTAATCTCAAGAGAAATTTATTATTCTGTTCTCAAATTATCGATTTAAAAATCCCAGTTGTCATGGCTTTAACCATGAATGACTTAGCTGCAAAAAAAGATATCAAAATTGATATAAGTGGTTTAGAAGCAGACTTAGGTATACCAGTAGTTGCTGTGAATCCTAGAAAAAATAAAGGATTAAATGAATTAAAAAAAGTGATTTCGAAGATGCAGCCCGATGCCACTGCAAAACTTCGAGATTTTATGGATACTGCAAGTTTAGCACCAGAAGCTGTTGCTAAAGTGAGACAGGCTTTCCCAACTTGGAGCGAATATGCTTGTATTCATCAATTAATCAATCACGACGAACTTTTAAGCAATAACCAAGAGCATGCTATATTAAACAGCATTGTAGTTGAATACAATTTTAATACCACGAAGACCCAGGCCGAAGAAATAATGCAGCGGTATACGCGCATTCGACAAATAATGCAAAAGAATGTTTTAGAAACAGGGCCACTTGAAAAAAAGCTGTTTACTGAAAAGCTTGATAATATTTTAATGCATAAAACCTGGGGGTATTTAATTTTATTTTCCGTTTTATTCCTTTTGTTTCAGAGTATATTTTGGTTGGCTACTTATCCAATGGATGGTATTGAATGGAGCTTTGCAGCATTAGCAGGTTGGTTGTCTAATAATTTACCAGAAGCATGGTGGAGTAATTTATTAATCAATGGTTTTGTGGCTGGCTTAAGTGGGATTTTAGTTTTTGTTCCACAAATCATGATTTTATTTGGACTAATTACTGTTCTGGAAGACACCGGTTATATGGCTCGTATTAGTTTTTTAAGCGACAAACTAATGCGAAAAGTAGGATTAAATGGTAAAAGTGTTATGCCTATGATCAGCAGCTTTGCTTGTGCTGTTCCTGCAATCATGGGAGCAAGAAATATTGAAAATAAAAAAGAACGGCTGCTCACCATTTTGATTACGCCTTTAATGAGTTGCAGCGCTCGACTGCCTGTTTATACCATATTAATTGCGTTGGTTATAGAAGAAAAATATTACCTCGGTTTTCTAAGTTTACAAGGATTAGTCATGATGGCATTATATCTTCTTGGAACCATTATGGCATTATTGGTTAGTTACGTAATGAAATTCTTTATAAATATTAAAGAAAAGAGTTTTTTCATTCTAGAGTTACCCATGTACAGAGCCCCTCGTTGGAAAAATGCAGGTATTACCATGATTGAAAAAGCTCGAATTTTTGTTACAGATGCCGGTAAAGTAATTATGGTTATTAGTTTATTGCTTTGGTTTCTAAGTTCATTTGGACCAGGCAATCGAATAGAAAATACGGAAGCAAAATATTCAGCCTTAATAGCAGCAAACCCTGCAGCTGCTGATTCACTACAAAAACAATTATCAACCGAAAAATTAGCAAACTCCTATGCAGGATTATTAGGTAAGAGTATTGAGCCAGCAATTTCTCCTTTGGGATATGATTGGAAAATTGGAATTGCTTTAATTACTTCATTCGCAGCCAGAGAAGTATTTGTCGGAACTATGGCTACTTTATATAGCGTAGATGAAGAGGACGATCAAAGCTTAAGAGAAAAACTACAGGCTGCTACCCATGCAAATGGCGAGCAAGTTTATACCCTTGCTACGGGATTATCTTTAATGGTATTTTATGTATTAGCTATGCAGTGTATGAGCACTTTAGCAGTAGTAAAAAGAGAAACGAAATCTTGGAAATGGCCAACCATTCAGTTAATCTACATGACTGTATTGGCCTATAGTATGAGTTGGTTGGTCTATACTATTTTTAGTTAGTCGTTAAAATATAAGTATACAGAAGTTCCTTTGTCGATGGTACTCTCCACTTTTATGGAACCGCCCAACATATGTATAAAGTCTTTTGTAAGAATCAACCCAAGTCCAGAACCCTTTTCGTCGCCTGTTCCTGTTGTACTTTGATAGTGCTCCCCATCAAATAGTTTGGCTTTCACTTCTTCTGTCATTCCAACTCCTGTATCACTAACAGAAAGCATAATTTCTTTGTCTTCTTTATGTGCGTATACAGTGATAACTCCCTCTTTAGTAAATTTATTGGCATTGCTGATGAGGTTGCGAAGAATAAATCGCATTGAATTAATTTCAGATTTGATAAACAAATCTTCATCAACCAAATTAACCATTATATTAGACTTTAATGACGCCATTACTTCAAAGCTCTTGAACATATTACTCACTAATGTTCGCATATGTACTTTCTCTTTTTCAAAACCTTGGCCACGCATTTGCATAGAACCCCAGTCTACCAGGTTGTTGAGCAATTCAACTGTTCCATCAATTTGTTTACCAGCCATATTCATTAGCTCAACTGAATCGTGTTGGCTAAGAATTTTTCGCGCATTCAACTCAATAATAGATTTTACAGCACCTATTGGATTTCTAACGTCGTGCGCAATAATAGACAGAATTCTATTCTGCATTTCCATTTGTTGCTGCAATTTTTCTTGCTGCTGCTCTAGCTGTTTATTCAACAAATTTTGATCAAGCAATTTCACGACTTGTCGGGCTAAAGTTTGCAAAGTGAAAATTTGCTCTTCGTTTAGCTCGCCCGGCTTTGTATCCATTACAGAAATGGTTCCAACTTTAAAGCCATTCGAATTAATTAATGGTACTCCTGTATAAAAACGAATATAGGGCTCGCCAATCACTAAGGGATTGTCTATAAATCTCTCATCTTGAGTAGCATCGGTAATTTCGAATATGGCTGTATTAGAAGTAATGGTATGACCACAAAAAGAAATATCTCTTGGAAATTCCTTCATGTCTAAACCATACCTTGCTTTAAACCATTGTCTATTGGCATCAATTAGTGAAATTAATGCAATGGGAGTTTTACATATTGTTGCCGCCAATTGTACCACATCATTAAACTCATCCTCATATGAAGTATCTAGTACTTCATATCGATAAAGCTCCTTCAAACGCCTGTTGTCGTCTAATGGTATTTGCGGGGGTACCATAAACAAATGTATTTGCTTTAGTGGCTCTTTCTTTTTGGGCATTAAAAAGCATGTTTTTCCATGCCTTTAACGCAGAAAAAGCCACTTTATTGGCTATATTAAAAATATTTTCATTAAATGCTGGCCCAGGCTTCCAAAACTTCTTCAGTATGATTTTTGGTATCTGGCTTAGCAATAATTTTACGAATTACACCTGTTTCATCAATTAAAAAAGTAGTTCGGGTAGTTCCCATATAGGTACGTCCCATGAACTTTTTCTCTCCCCATAAATTGTATTTGTCTACAATTTTCTTTTCTTCATCAGAAATTAAAGGGAAGGGGAGTTCATATTTTTCTTCGAATTTTTTGTGGCTTTTTACACTATCAACACTTACACCTACCACTTGGAATCCTTTTTTAATTAATGCACTATAATTGTCTTTTAAATTGCATGCTTGTGAAGTACAGCCTGGTGTGTCGTCTTTAGGGTAAAAATAAAGAATCAGTTTTTTTCCTTTAAAATCTGATAACGAAACCATATTCCCGTTTTGGTCGGGCGCTTTAAATGCTGGAGCCTTACTTCCTTCTTTTAATACTGCCATTACTATTATTTAAATTTAAATTTGAATTCGAGTTATTTTTTAGCCACTTTTAATGTAGCAGCCTTACATTTGCACAATTTATCTCTACAACTACTATGCCTAAAGATCAATCAATCAAATCGGTACTCATAATAGGTTCAGGTCCTATTATTATTGGACAAGCTTGTGAATTTGACTATTCGGGCTCTCAGGCAGCCAGAAGTCTCCGCGAGGAGGGCATAAAAGTAATACTTATTAACAGTAATCCCGCCACCATTATGACAGACCCCATGATGGCAGACCGAGTTTACCTACTTCCGCTGAATGTAGAGAGCATTGAACAAATATTACAAGAAAATAATATAGATGCTGTTTTACCTACTATGGGAGGACAAACAGCCCTGAATCTTTGTAAAGAAGCCGACGAATTAGGCATTTGGGAAAAATACAATTGCCGTTTAATTGGTGTAGATGTTGCTGCGATTGATACTGCGGAAGACAGAGAGCAATTTCGTCAACTGATGGTTAAGATTGGTATGGCAGTGGCGCCTAGCCGTGTGGCCAATAGTTTTTTAGAAGGAAAAGAATTTGCCCAAGAAATTGGTTTTCCATTAGTCATTCGCCCTTCTTTTACTTTAGGCGGAACCGGTGGAGGATTTGTTCATGGCAAAGAGGATTTAGATGCAGCTTTAGAAAAAGGGTTAAAAGCCTCACCCATTCATGAAGTTTTAGTTGAAAAAGCCGTATTGGGTTGGAAAGAGTATGAATTAGAACTACTCAGAGATATTAATGACAATGTGGTTATTATTTGTACTGTAGAGAATTTAGACCCAATGGGGGTTCATACAGGAGATTCAATCACTGTTGCTCCTGCAATGACGCTGAGTGATACTGCATTCCAAGAAATGCGCAACAAAGCCATGCTAATGATGCGTTCTTTGGGAAATTTTGCTGGAGGATGTAATGTGCAGTTTGCCTTAAACCCCGCAACTGAAGAGTTAATCGCGGTTGAAATCAACCCAAGAGTAAGTCGTTCTTCTGCACTTGCCTCAAAAGCTACTGGTTATCCTATTGCCAAAATAGCAGCCAAACTAGCAATTGGTTATTCTTTAGACGAATTGAAAAATCAAATTACCCAAACAACTTCTGCTTATTTTGAGCCTGCGCTGGATTATGTAATTGTAAAAGTTCCTCGTTGGAATTTTGATAAATTCAAAGGTGCTAATGATACTTTAGGCCTGCAAATGAAAAGCGTTGGAGAAGTAATGGCCATTGGAAGAAGTTTTCCAGAAGCTTTACAAAAAGCATGTCAAAGTTTAGAGAATGAGGCAGTTGGATTAGGTTATTATGGAAAGAGTTTAATGAAGAGTGAAGAAATAGTAGAATATATTAAGACTCCAAAATGGGATCGCATATTCCGTATAAAAGATGCACTTATGCAGGGTTCTACTGTAAAATCAATTGCACAAGCAACTGGTATTGACAGATGGTTCTTATACCAAATACAAGAAATTTGTACAGTAGAAAAAGAATTATTGAAGCATACTTTAGAAAGTTTACCCGAAAGCTTATTGAAAGAAGCAAAAAAAATGGGATTTGGAGACGCCCAAATTGCCAAGATCTTGAATGGCAACTGTCATGAAGATGAAGTGTATGAAAAAAGGAAGCAATTAGGTATTACCAGGGTTTATAAGATGGTGGATACTTGCGCAGCTGAATTTGAAGCTAAAACCCCCTATTTCTACAGCACATTTGAGGGATAACCCCTAATTTTTTGCTTAAAAATTTATACCACCTGGTTGGTAGTGTTGCTGCCGTATAATGGCATTAACTTTGTATATAATATATAAATTTATAAGCAATCAATGGCCAAGGGGTTCAAACAGGTTTTTCAAACAAGCAATCCTACCAGATGGCAGCGTTTTAAATGGACGTTCCGTTTGTTATTGTTCCTACTTGTCATAACTGTAATAGCAATTATTATAGCTATTCAAACTGCTTATGTACCAACCGTTCCCATTTTACAGAGTAGTGTTTTCAAACAAATCTTAGTATCTGATGAAAACCCCGATTCCTTGGCAAAAGAATACCAGGGTTTCAGAAAATTCATAGATGATAAATGGTCAGCGGGTAATGGATGCGGGCAAAACGATAGTGCCATTCGACTTTCCAATTCAAAACTCTTTAGTGATTCATTAGGCATTAGGTCTGCTTTTTATGTAGACTGGGACCCCCAAGCATTTTTTTCTCTAAGAAGAAATATTAATAAGCTCAATTTAATTATACCAGAATGGATGTTCTTTGATCCAAAGGGCGATTCGTTGATTATCCGAAAAGATAAACGAGGATACGATTTAATAAAACAGACAAAAGGATTGAGGGTAATGCCCATGCTTACCAATAATATTAATGGCAAGTGGGACGGTGCAGTGTTGAGCAGAATATTAAATAATCGAAGTAAAAGCGAAAAATTAATCAACGATTTATATAAATGGATAAAGTCGGAAGGTTTTGCAGGTATTAATATAGACTTTGAAGAATTAGTTGAAAACGACAATAGCATACTAACAAAATTCTTAAAAAAATTATCTGATCGTTTTCATGCTGGAGGTCTACTCACTTCGGTTGATGTAATGCCCTTTAATGAAGATTATGATTATGCAGCATTAGCAGCTCATACAGATTATATATTCTTGATGGCTTACGACCAATATACCTCTAGCACTAAACCAGGTCCAATTAGTGGCCAAAAATGGATTGAAGCCGCCGTTGATCAAATTGTACAAAAAGTTCCAATACCCAAATTGGTTTTATGTATTGCCGGATTTGGATATGACTGGCCTAAAGGAGGCGAAGGTTCAGATGTAACTTATCAGCAAGCATTGAGTATTGCAAAAGAAAACAACAGTAAAATTATTTACGATAACGATTCTTATAATTTATACTTCACGTATAAAGACAAATTGGGTCATGAGCGAGAAGTGCACTTTACTGATGCAGCCACCAATTTTAATTCCATTCGTTTTTCAACTGAATATGGATTTGCTGGAACTGCATTATGGCGTATGGGGAGTGAAGACAGTAGACTTTGGGAGTTTTATCATTTACCAATGAACAAAGCATCTGTTCAAAAATTCAATTTTGAAGAGTTTACGAAAGTTGAAACCAGTAACGATGTAGATTTTATGGGTGAAGGAGAAATTTTAGATGTGATTTCTACTCCTACTCCAGGTCATATAAGAACAGAATTAGATAACGAGTGGATGTTGATTTCAGAGGAATTTTATGATACACTTCCTTCAATGTTTGTGGTAAAGCAATTTGGAAAGTCTACAGAGAAAAAAATGGTTTTGACATTTGATGATGGGCCACATCCAGTTTATACCAGACAAATTTTAGATATTTTAGATCGCTACAAAGTTGTAGCCAATTTTTTTATTGTAGGAATAGAAGCAGAGAAGAATATCCCATTGGTAAAAAGAATTTATAATTCAGGTCACGAAATAAGTAACCATACTTTTACTCATCCTAATATGGCAACAGTTAGTAAGCAACGTGCTTACTTAGAAATGGATGCAACCAAATTATTGATCGAGGCAATTACAGGTAGAAGCACTATTATGTTTAGGGCGCCTTTTAATGCAGACAGTAGACCTGAAACAATGGAAGAGCTAGTTCCGGTAGCATTAAGCAGAGAGAAGAATTATTTAACTATTGGAGAAAATATAGATCCATTAGATTGGCAAATTGATGAGGATAAAAATTTTAATGGGGACAGTATTTTTAATAGAGTAGTTAGAATGAAGGATCGGGGCAATATTATTCTATTGCATGATGCAGGTGGAGACCGAAGTGCCACTGTAAACGCATTGCCGAAAATTATTGAATACTTTCACAAAGAGGGATATAAGTTTACTACTGTAGCAGATTTGATGGGAAAAACAAGAGACGATGTAATGCCGCCTATTCCGAACTACCAGGAAAATTATTTATTAAGATTCAATTATTTTCTTGCTGAAGCAGGCTATTATTTAGGTAAAACATTTAATGCATTATTCATTTTATTTCTAACACTGGGAAGTATCCGTTTAATCATTGTATTGATATCTTCTTTGTTAGCAAGAAGAAAAGAAAAGAGTAAAAATTTACAACCATTAAATAACTATCCACTAGTTTCAATTATAGTACCAGCATATAATGAAGAGGTAAATGCCGTTAGTTCATTAAACAACTTACTGCGCTGTGATTATCCGGCTTTTAATATCATTTTTATTAATGACGGTAGTTCTGATAATACCTTAGAAGTGGTTAAAAATGCATTTGAAAATAATAGTCAAGTAACTATTATAGATAAAATAAATGGTGGAAAAGCATCCGCATTAAACTATGGCATTGCGGCAACCAATGCCAATTATGTGGTTTGTATAGACGCAGACACCAAATTAAAAACAGATGCTGTAAGTAAGTTGATGATGCATTTTAATGATGCATCTGTTGGGGCTGTAGCGGGCAATGTAAAAGTAGGAAATGAGGTAAACATTCTAACTCGTTGGCAAAGTATTGAATATACTACCAGCCAAAATATTGACAGAAAGGCATTCGGGTATTTTAATGCAATCACTGTAGTACCGGGAGCAATTGGAGCATTTAATAAATTGGCCATAGAAGAAGCCGGTGGATTTACTTCTGATACATTAGCAGAAGATTGCGACTTAACCATTCGCATTTTGCGCTGTGGTTATATAATTGCCAATGAGAACAGTGCAGTTGCCCTAACAGAAGCTCCTGAAACACTTAAACAGTTTATGAGCCAACGATTCAGGTGGACTTTTGGTGTTTTACAAACTTTTTGGAAAAACAGGGACGCTTTGTTCAATACCAACTATACAAAATTGGGTTTTATAGCTTTGCCAGATATTTTGCTTTTCAAATATATAATCCCCATGTTTGCCCCATTTGCAGACTTCTTAATGTTGATTGGGTTAATTAGCGGAAGTGCAAGTGAAATCGGTATTTATTATACCGTGTTTCTAGGAGTTGATCTGTTATTGGCTTTATTTGCATTTAGCTTTGAAAAAGAACCCTTTTGGAAGATCATCTGGCTAATTCCTCAACGGGTGATTTATCGTTGGTTATTATTAATTGTACTTTTTAAGACCCTCAGAAAAGCTGTTAAAGGTGAACTGCAACATTGGGGTGTTCTTAAAAGAACAGGAAATGTACAGGAAGCCATATAAAAAAGTGTTTACTTTGCAGCTTTCTAGCAAAATACGCAACTATGAAATTGAAAGATATTCAAGTACTGAATGAAAAGGAAACCCGCGGTGGATTTGGAGAAGGTATTCATGAGATTGGTAAAGAAAATCCAAATGTGGTAGTATTAACAGCTGATTTAGCCGGCTCCTTAAAATTAGGGCCTTTTATTAAAGATTTTCCTGATCGTTTTGTACAGGTTGGTATTGCAGAAGCCAATATGATTGGTATTGCGGCTGGAATGACCATTGGAGGTAAAATTCCCTATACCACTACGTTTGCCAATTTCAGCACAGGAAGGGTGTACGATCAAATTCGCCAAAGTGTTGCATACAGCGAAAAGAATGTAAAAATTTGTGCTTCACATGCCGGATTAACATTAGGAGAAGATGGCGCAACCCATCAAATTTTAGAAGATATTGGTTTAATGAAAATGCTACCTGGAATGACAGTGATTGTTCCTTGCGACTTTAATCAAACGAAAGCCGCAACAAAAGCAATTGCAGCATATGAAGGACCCGTTTATTTAAGATTTGGTAGACCAAAATGGCCCAATTTCACCAAAGAAGATGGAACTGATTTTGTAATAGGAAAAGCCCAACAATTGAGCGAAGGAACAGATGTTTCAATATTTGCTTGTGGACATATGGTTTGGAAGGCTATTGAAGCTGGTAGAATACTGGAAGAAAAGGGTATAAGTGTTGAAGTAATCAATATTCATACTATTAAACCTTTAGACACTCAGGCCGTCATTCAATCAATTGCTAAAACAAAATGTGCCGTTACAGTTGAGGAACACAATGTTATTGGTGGACTAGGTGATGCTATTGCACAAGTTGCTGCAAAAAACTGCCCAATTCCAATTGAACTAATCGGAACCAATGATACTTTTGGCGAAAGCGGAAAGCCCACTGAATTGCTTACCAAATATGGACTAGACACGCCATTTATAGTTGCTGCAGCAGAAAAAGTAATAGCAAGAAAATAATATTTAGACACTCCAAGCAATAGTCTGTAAAAATCAGTTTTTACAGACTATTTTTTTATACGGTGCTCCATAGATAAAATATAAATAAATCGTACCTTGAAGAATATCTAACAGAATTAATGGATTTAGTATTTAATCAACAACAATCAGACGACTTATTCCCCTTTCATATTAAGTTAAATTTGGATGGCGCAATAGTTGATTGCGGAAAATCTATCCGAAAAATATGCCCTTTAGCAGTAAAAGATTTGTTTACAAATCAATTCGAAATTGAAAACTTTTCTAATGGCCCATTAGTTGATTATTTACTTCAACACTTACATGAAAAAATAGTTATTCAAACTAGAGGAGATAAAGTCATTCATTTGACTGGTCAATTTTTACTAACTGAACAACCCAAACTACTTGTTTTTATAGGAAGCCCTTCTTTTTCTTCCATCAAAGAAATGGAAGAAAATGCATTTGGAAGAAATGATTATGCAATTCAAAATGCCCAAATAGATTTATTACAAGCGTTGATTCTTAAAAAAGAAATTGAAGAAGCAAAGAGTGATAATTACGAGAAAAAATTATTGTTTGCCCTTGAGAAGATGGGAGACAATGTTTGGATGCACGACTACAAAAAAAACACGACTAATTTTTCTCACCAAAAAAGAGCTTTCATTGAATTAGAAAATAGTTCGCTAAGCATTGCTGAACAATGGTGGAATGCGGTGCATCCAGATGATGTTAGTTTACTTCAACATCAAGATAAACAATATCGGAGTAAAGAAATTGATCATCATATCACTGAATATAGAATAAAAGACAAATACGGAAAATATAAATGGATTTTAGATAGAGGAGTTGTAACGGATAAAGATGCAGATGGCTTTCCTTTGAAAATATTTGGAACGCATACAGATATAACCAAACTAAAAGAAACAGAAGAAGAATTCAATAAACAAAGGAATTTTTACGAAAGCATCTTAAACAGTATACCAACAGATATTGCAGTATTTGATGCTTCACATAAGTATTTATTTGTAAATCCAATTGGCATTAAAGATGATGAATTAAGAAAATGGATCATCGGAAAAACAGATGAAGAATATTGTGAGTACAAAAATAAAAATCTAGACATTGCTTTAGAAAGAAGAACCATTTTTAATAAAGTAATTGAATCTAAAAAGCAACTGTCTTGGGAAGAAACATTAATTAGACCCAATGGCAAAGCTGAATACCATTTAAGAAATTTATTTCCTGTTTTAAACAAAGAAAATGAAGTAAAATTAGTTATAGGTTTTGGACTTAATATTACTGACAGAAAACAGATTGAAGACAAGCTATTATTAAATGAAAAGCGATATAGAGATCTGTTTAATTATAGCCAGGCACTTATATGTACGCATGATTTAGAAGGAAAGTTATTGAGTGTTAATCCTGCAATTTGTAGCATTATTGGATATACCAGTGAAGAATTGATTGGCAGAAATATTAAAGAATTTGTTCCACAAGACAAAATTTCACAGTTTGATGAGCAGTATTTACAGAATGTTCTCACAACAGGAAAAGCTGAGGGAGTTTTTATCATTATTTGTAAAAACGGAGAACATATTTATTTACTCTACCAAAATTATATGGTTGAAGAAACATCAAGAACACCATATATCATTGGATTCTCTCAAGACATCACCAATAGAATAAAAGCGGAAAGAGAATTAATTAAAGCAAAAGAAGAAACAGAAAGAGCAAGCAGAGTTAAAGAAGTTTTTCTTGCCAATATTAGCCACGAGATTCGAACACCAATGAATGGTATTTTAGGAATTGGCGGGCTTTTGTATAAAACAAATCTTAATCCAAAACAAGAAGAGTATACTAAACTAATACTTGAGTCGGCAGACAATTTACTTCATATTGTGAATGATGTACTCGATTTTACTAAAATAGAATCAGGTAAAATAGAATTAGAAAGTATCCCATTCTTACTAGAGGAAAAAATTTCAAACACACTAAAGACTTTCATCTTCAAAATAGAAGAAAAAGGACTAGAGTTGGTTTTTGATAACCAGGTTCCAACCGACACTGTACTAGTAGGCGATCCTTTTAGATTAGGACAAGTGCTTAATAATTTGATTAGTAATGCACTGAAGTTTACTGAATCAGGTAAAATAACGGTGCATGCGGCTCAAATACAAGAAGTGAACCAATTGCCCATATTTGAATTTATTGTATCCGATACGGGTATTGGAATTTCTCCTGAAAACTTAGCAAATATATTTGAAGAGTTTGTTCAAGCTTCATCAGAAACTAGTAGAAAATATGGGGGTACTGGCTTAGGTTTGACTATTACCAAGAACCTGATTGAAATGCAGGGTGGTACTATAAAAGCAGAAAGCACTCTAAATAAAGGAACAAAATTTATTGTTCGTTTGCCATATCAAATTGGTGAAAATTCAATGCTAACCAATAGCAAAGAAGAAGTAGCGTTTACACAAATAGATAAAAAAAGAATATTAGTTGCGGAAGATGTGACCATCAACCAAATAATTGTAAAACAAATATTAGAAGAATGGGGACATGAAGTAGTATTGGTATCCAATGGTCAGGAAGCATTTGATGCGCACAAGAAAAAAGACTTTGACTTAATCTTAATGGACATTCATATGCCAGAAGTAGATGGATATGAAGCCACTCAAATGATTAGGCATATGGGCGATACCATCAAAGCCGCCGTCCCAATTGTGGCGCTTACAGCTAATGCATTTAAACAAGAAACGGATCGATTTGCAGAAGCAGGGTTTAACGATTATATCACTAAGCCTTTTACTGAAGCTGGATTATATGACTGCATTAAAAAGCAATTACAGTTAAATAGTCCAGTAGATTTTAGTAAAAAATTGAAACAGAAAATAGCTGAAGAGAACAGTGAAAAATTATATGATCTTTCTGCTTTGCAAGGAATTGAACAAGATGATACTGCATTTTTAAAAGAGATAGTAATGGTATTTATCAAGAATACTACTATTGATATCAGTAATTTATTAAAAGCGATTGAGAGTAATAATTCAAATGAAATATTTCAATTAGCCCATAGAATGAAATCCTCCATTTATAGCTTAGGTATTAAGCAAGCCTATAAAACCGTGGAGAGTATTGAGTTTTATGCAAAAACAGGAGAGCAACTAGACAAAATTCCAGATTTAGGAGCCCAGTTAAATCAAACCATACAAGCAGTAATTGTTCAGCTTCAAAATGATTTTTCACTCAAGTAAATATGCTGAGCTTTAAGGAGCTAAACGGTCTCTAACCCATTCTCCTGAATCATTTTGAGTGAACCTTAAACGATCGTGCAGCCTACTGCTTCTTCCTTGCCAAAACTCAAAACTTTCAGGTTTTACAATAAACCCACCCCAATGTGGTGGACGAGGTACTTGGTTTTCATCAGGGTATTGCAATAGTAGTTTCTGATAATTCTCTTCTAGAAATGAACGGCCTGGAATTACTTTACTTTGTGGAGAAACCCACGCCCCAATTCTACTACCAGCTGGTCTAGAATGAAAATAAGCATCACTATCGGCTTCCGAAATTTTCTCAACCCTTCCTTCAATCCTAATTTGTCTTTCTAATTCCTTCCAAAAAAATAAAATGGCAGCATTTGGATTTGCAGTTAATTCTTGTCCTTTAGCACTTTCATAGTTTGTAAAAAATACAAAACCATCATGAGTATACCCTTTCAATAAAACAATTCTTGCAGCAGGTTTACCGTTGGCATCAACTGTTGCCAGAGTCATTGCATTCACTTCATCTATTTCAACACTGGTTGCTTCTTCCCACCAATCTTTAAATTGGTCAAAAGGATTATTTGCGGCATGAGACTCATCAAAAGACTTCAACATATAATCGCGTCTGATATCAGCTATAGAATTCTGCATAATTGTAAAATTAACCTGTAATATCTACTTTTTTTGCATCATGCTTTCCTGATATATAAGTATATACAGCAGGAATTACAAAGAGCGTTAATAAAAGCGAAAACATAATACCACCAACAATAACAATTCCCAAAGGCATACGGCTGGTTGCAGCTGCTCCTATGCTTAATGCAATGGGCAATGCTCCTAATGCAGTAGCGAGGCTAGTCATTAAAATAGGGCGCAATCGTTGAGCAGACGCTTCTAAAACTGCATCTTTTTTATTTAATCCAAATTCGCGTTTCTGGTTCGCAAATTCTACAATTAAAATTCCGTTTTTAGTTACCAAACCAATCAACATAATCATACCAATTTGAGAGAAGATATTAATAGTTTGATCAAAAATCCATAAGCTTAATAAAGCACCTGCTAATGCAAGTGGTACGGTAATCATAATGGTTAATGGATCTTTGAAGCTTTCAAATTGAGCTGCCAAAACCAAATAGATTAATATTAATGCAAACCCAAAAGCAAATGTAGTATTGGAGGAACTTTCTTCAAAATCACGAGAAGGTCCGTTTAAAGCGGTCTTAAAACTTTCATCTAACAATTGATCTCCGATTCTTCTCATTGCTTTTACCCCATCACCAATGGTCATTCCTTCGGCTAAAGAAGCAGAAATGGTTGCGGCTTTAAATCTATTGAAATGATACAATGTAGGTGGATTTGAACTTTCTTCTAATTTAACAACCGCATTTAATGGAATACTTTCACCTCTATTGTTTCGAACATATAGTTTTTCAATGTCTGCAGGCTTTTGACGATCCTTGTATGCAACCTGAGAAATTACTTCATACTGTTTGCCATTCATAATAAAGTAAGCCAGTCTTCTTCCACTAAACGCACTAGAAACCACATCAGCCACATCTATAATTGATAAACCTAGATCTTTTGCTTTAATACGATCAATCGTTAATTGCAATTCGGGTTTATTAAATTTGAGATTCACGTCAACGTTTTGGAAAGTCTTATCTTTTCTAGCTTCTTCTAAAAATTTAGGAATAACTGTTTTTATTTTTTCAAAGTCTAAATTTTGTAGAATAAATTGAACAGGCAAGGATCCTCTAGAGCCAAGTCCTACTGAAATGGTTTGCTCTTCTACTGGGAAAATTCGGGCATTGTTGATACTAGGCAATTTTTTTCCAATTGCTTTGGCAATATCTGATTGAGACCTATTACGTTGTTCTGGGTCTACCAATTTAATTCTCAATGTGCCAGAGTTTACACCACTTCCACCAAATCCTGGAACTGCAGCAAATACAAAATCTTTTTCAGGTACAGAGTCGGTTAAATAGTCCAACAACTTATCTCCTGTTTCTACCATGTACCCATAGCTAGCCCCTTCAGGACCACTCATTTGAAAACGAATACTACTTCTATCTTCTAAAGGCGCCAATTCACTTTGCAAACCTGCACCAATCCAATAAATGATACCTGCACAAATAGCAACTATAACCCATGCCATCCAACGAACTTTTAGAAAACCAGCTAGTAAACGCTTGTACCCGTTTTCCATCCCTCTAAAAAATGGTTCAGTCATATCATAAAACTTACCATGACCGGCATCTTTTTTATTGAGATAAACATTTAATACAGGAGTAATAGTTAGCGATACAAATGCTGATATTAAAACTGCAGCAGCAACTACAATACCAAATTCACGAAATAAGCTACCAACAAAACCTTGCAAGAAAATGACTGGTAAAAACACTACCGCCAAAGTGATAGAGGTAGAAACTACCGCAAAGAAAATTTCTTTACTGCCTTCTAATGCAGCTTTCCGGATAGGCAAACCGCTCTCTAATTTTCTAAAAATATTTTCTGTAACAACAATCCCATCATCTACTACAAGCCCCGTGGCCAAAACAATTCCCAATAAGGTTAATACATTAATAGAGAACCCAGAAATATACATGATAAAGAAAGTTGCCACTAACGATATAGGAATATCTATCAATGGTCTTATGGCAATTAGCCAGTTTCTAAAGAAAAAGAAAATCACCAATACAACTAGTGTAAAGGAAATCAATAAAGTTTCTTCTACTTCTTTAATTGATGCACGAACATTTTTTGTTTGATCAATTAAAGGAGTCATAATGAAATCTCCTTTTTCAATTTTTTGAATCTCAGCTAAACGCTTATAAAATTCATCTGCAATTTTAATGTAGTTGGCTCCAGGTTGAGGAATGATAGCCATTCCCACTGCATTCACTCCGTTTAATCGCCAGCTATACTCTTCATTTTCAGGCCCAACTTCCACATTAGCAACATCTGATAAACGTATAATTCCAGTAGGTGTTTGACGTATAATTAAATCTCGGAAATCCTTTTCAGTAGTTAACCTTCCTAAAGCCTTTATTGTTATTTCTGTTTTATCTCCATAAATTTTTCCAGAAGGAATTTCAACATTTTCAGTATTTAAAGCTGTTCTTATATCACTAAATGTTACATTAAAAGCGTTTAACTTATCAGGATCTATCCATAATCGCATGGATGGTCTTTTTTGTCCGAATAAATTAACTGCGCTTACTTCAGAAATAGTTTGGAACCTTTCCTGTAATACGTTTTCAGCATATTCGCTCAATTCTAATAACCCTTTAGTTTGACTTTGAACTGCCAGTATGATAATAAAGTCGCTATTGGCATCTGACTTACTCACAACAGGAGGTGCATCAACATCCTGGGGTAAATTTCGTACTGCCTGACTTACTTTGTCTCTTACATCATTTGCTGCTGCTTCTAAATCTTCTGAAACATTAAATTCAACAGTAATATTGCTATTCCCATTTGAACTAGAAGAAGAGATACTTCTAATACCTGGAATACCATTAATTGCTTTTTCAAGAGGTTCTGTAATTTGACTCTCAATAATTTCGGAGTTAGCTCCTGAATAAGAAGTTCGAACGTTTACAACAGGAGGGTCAACTGCAGGATATTCCCTTACTGCTAAAAAACTATAACCAACAATTCCAAACAATACGATGAGGATATTCATCACCGTTGCAAGAATGGGTCTTTTTAATGATAATTCAGAAATATTCATGGGATATGGCTGCTTCTTCTATTTGATAATATCACTCAACTGCTTAACAGATCGTACTTTAATTGGTTGCTTGGGTCTTACAAATAAAACACCAGTAACCACTACACTATCGCCAGGCTTTAGTCCTTTTGTTACTTCTACAAAGCCTGTACCTCTTAAACCAGTTTCAATGTCTACAAAAACACCTTCACCACCTTTTGCAACAATTATTTTCTTAGCTCTTGCATCTGGAATAATTGCATTGGTAGGAACCAGAATGCTATTCTTGTTTTTGCCTGCCTCTAAAAATACTTTTACAAAAGTTCCTGGAGCAATGGCATTACCATCCAAAACAGCACGTACACGTAAATTTCTTGTTGTAGGATTAATTTGTGGATCCGTTGCCACAATAGTTGCTCTTCTTTTTAGATTTGATTCATTCGTTTGAATTTGAACAGATCCTCCTACCCGAATCATATTGGTATAAAATTCTGGAACATTAAAATCTATTTTTACCCGATCTACTTGCTGTAATGTAGTAAGGGTTATTGCCGGTGTTACATACGCACCAGGGCTTATTTGTCTCAACCCCAAAACTCCAGTAAATGGTGCTCTAATTATAGTTTTATCTAATTGAGCCTGAGTTACCAGTAAGTCTGCTTTTAAGCTATTCACCTGATTTAAAGCCAAGTCGTATTCAGACTGATTAATTCCATTGATGGCCAATAACTTTCTTAACCGCTCTTCGGTTTTTTGAGCCATATCTAATAACACTTTTGTTTTAGATAAATTAGCTTGTAAATCGGCATCATTAATTCTTGCTAAAATTGCACCCTGAGTTACCCTGCCACCATCTGGAGCATTGAGCATGGTTAATCTACCACTTACTTCAGGATTAATATTGACTGTTTCCATGGGGATAATAGCCCCATTCACTTCTACATTATTGTCAATATTTCCGGCCCCTGCAATTAATACATCTACAATAGTAGCTGATGATGGTTTTGCTTTTGAATCGGCGTTTTCTTTTTTCTCTTCCTTGCATGAAAATAGGAGCAAGGGCAATGTTAGTAACAGACTTATTTTTTTCAAAGGAGTCAATTTTTGGAAGTAGTAAAGATAGAATTAAATAATGTCTTCTAAACCAGCATTTGCTGAATGGCGAATAGCTAAAATAATTCGGTGAAATGCCCATTAAGTCCTATCCTTTTTTTACATTCAAGCAATAAAGCTTGCCCTATGTATGCACTCTCTCAAAAATATACTCATAAAAGAGCATTTATTACTGGTGCGGCCTCTGGTTTAGGAAAGTCATTTGCGTTAGAGTTGGCTGCAGATGGATGGACCATTGGCATGGCTGATAACAATCCACAAACTTTGGCTGAAGTGAAGGAATTGGTTACTAAAGCAGGAGGAAAGCCAATCACTTACTTATTAGATGTTGCAGATAAAGACCAGTATAAAGAAGTGGCAGATCGTTTTTTATTTGATGCTGAGGGAATTGATTTATTATTTAATAATGCAGGTGTTGGGGATGGTTCAGAATTTGAAACCTATTCTTTGGAGAATTACGAATGGATGGTGGGTATTAATCAAATGGGGGTTCTATATGGTTGTTGGTATTTTATTCCTGCAATGAAAAAACAAGGATATGGTCATATATTGAATACCGCAAGTGCAGCAGCTATTAGTTGTGCCCCTACAATGGCTGGATACAATATGACTAAAGCCGCAGTTGTGGCAATTAGTGAAACCTTATACAGCGAACTATACGATTTTGGTATTCATGTTTCTTGTATACAACCCACTTATTTTAAAACGAATATTGCACAATCTGTAAGAGGTGGGGCTGCTACAAAAAAAATAACGCAAACATTTATAGAAAGATCTGGCTTAGAAGCCAATGAAGTGGCTAAAGAAATACTCATAAGGGCAGGTAATAAAGAGCTTTACATTATATTACCCAAAGCAGCCAGAACCATGTGGAAGTTAAAACGATTGGCTCCTACCTGGTTTAGATTAAAAGTAAAAGACCAATTCATGAACGCCATGAATTAAGCATTATCCAGAAAAAGTTAATCATATGAAATTGAATGAAGCGTTTAGTTTAAATGGAAAAGTAGCTTTAATTACAGGTGCCAGTAAAGGCATTGGAGAAGCCATCGCCCAATATTTTGCAGCAAGTGGTGCGGCGGTTGTGATCAACTCACGCAAACAAGAAGAATTAGATAAAGTGGCTGCTTCTATTGTTGAAAGAGGAGGAATTTGTACCGGCATTGCGGGTAATGCAGGAGATATTGAAGCTTGCAAAACACTGGTTAATAAAACAGTTGAATTGTATGGAGGCATTGATATACTAGTAAACAATGCAGCTAGTAACCCAGTTTTTGGTCCTGTTGTAACCTGCGAAGAGTGGGCCTTTGATAAAATCATGAATGTAAATGTGAAAGCCCCTTTTGAGCTAGGGAAATTAGTTTACCCCATCATGAAAGAAAGAGGAGGAGGTTCGGTTATCAATATTAGTTCTATTGCAGGCATTACACCTGACCCTGGATTGGGCTTATACTCAGTTTCCAAAGCAGCGTTAAATATGCTCACCAAAGTGACTGCAAAGGAATGGGGTGTTGATGGAATAAGAGTGAATGCGATTTGTCCAGGACTTATTAAAACTAAATTTTCGGAAGCACTTTGGCAAGACGAGAAATGGTTAAACCGATTTGTAAAAATGGCTCCCATTTCAAGAATGGGTTCTGTAGATGAAATTGCGGCTTTGGCATTATTTTTAGCAGCTCCTGCATCGGGATATTGCACAGGTACTTTATTTACTGCAGATGGCGGTGTTACTATTTAAAGATTTATTATGGAAGCCATTTTTATTACCAAGCGTTTAGAAATTCTATTGCCTGCTATTCGAGAATTTGTAGAAACCGAATTAATTCCATTAGAAAATGAGCATACTACTCGACCATTTAAGGAAACCGAAAAAATACTGGCACAAAAAAGAGTAATAGTAAAAGAAAAAGGGTGGTGGAATTTACACTTACCTATTCATGATGGGGGTATGGGATTAACCTTATGTGAGTTTGGGCAAGTGAGTGAAATATTATCTTTATCGCCCTATTATGGGCAGTATACTTTTAATGCACAGCCACCGGATATTGGTAATACAGAAATGATTGCTCGTTTTGCGTCTGAAGAAATAAAAGCAACTTATTTACAGCCACTATTAGAAGGAAAAATCCGCAGTTGTTTTTCAATGACTGAACCCGAATTGGCTGGTTCTAATCCTACAAGGCTTGCTACTACTGCTGTTAAAGAAGGAAACGAATATATTATTAATGGACACAAATGGTTTACTTCATCTGCCGACGGAGCTGCTTTTGCAGTAGTGATGGCCGTAACGAATGCGAACGCTGCACCTCATGAAAGAGCCAGTATGTTTATTGTTCCAACGGATACACCAGGGTTTGAATTAGTCAGAAATATTCCAGTTTTTGGAGAAGCAGGAGAAGGTTGGGCCAGTCATGCTGAGATACGTTATACAAATTGTAGAATCCCTATTAATAATATTATTGGTTCAGAGGGATCAGGGTTTAAGCAGGCGCAAGAACGGTTGGGACCAGGCAGAATTCACCATTGCATGCGATGGGTTGGAATTGCAGAAAAAGCCTTTGACTTGATGTGCCAACGAGCCGCTACCAGAGAAATTAAAGAAGGTGAAATGTTGGGGCATCAACAATTTATACAAGGATTTATTGCAGAAAGTAGGGTTGAAATAGATGCATCTAGATTATTGGTGTTAAGAACTGCACATAATATTGATTTGTATGGTGCAGCAGCAACTCGTGATCAAATTGCTGGCATCAAATTTTTTGTAGCCAATATGGTTTTAAAAGTATTAGATAGAGCTATACAAGTTCATGGAGCAATGGGTTTATCGGATGAAACCATGTTGGCCAATTTGTTTCAGCACGAACGAGGAGCTAGAATTTGGGATGGAGCAGATGAAGTGCACAAGCAAAGTTTGGCTTTGAGTATTTTAAAAAAATACGGAATGAGCAAAAAAATAAAATAGTGGTAAGATGGAAAAAACAGTTGCGCTTTCAGAGAATGAATCGATTAATATAAATCAACTGAATGATTTATTGAACAAATACATTGCAAGTGTTACCCCTATTATTTCTATAACTCGATTTGCAGGTGGTTATTCTAATTTAACTTATCGATTAGCTACTTCAAATCAAAACTTTGTGATGCGGATGGCACCAGCATGTGCCAATATTCAATCGGCACATGATATGGAGCGAGAATATAAAGTATTGAATACATTACAACCCTTTTTTAATAAAGTACCTCTACCAATTCTTTATTACAGCCATTCCGATATTACAGGCACTCCTTTTTATATAATGGAAGAAATAGAGGGGATTATTTTAAGGTCATACAATGCGCCTAAACTAAACATTTCACCCAATCAATTTGAGCATTGTGCAAAACAATTAGTGGAAACATTGGCTCAGATTCATACGATAGATATTGAAACAACAAAATTGATTGAACTAGGAAAACCAGCAGGGTATGTTAATAGACAAGTAGAAGGTTGGATTAAACGATATTTCATTGCAGAAACCGATTTGATTGAGTCGATGAATCAAGTTGCGGAATGGCTAAAAAATAATCATCCAAAGGAACAATCACCTTCACTATTACACAATGATTTTAAATATGATAATATCGTTTTCAATAACGATTTAACCAATGTGATTGCTGTGTTAGATTGGGAAATGGCTACTGTTGGGGATCCATTGATGGACCTTGGTGTCATGTTGGCTTATTGGTTTGAGCAAGATGAAGAACCTATTTTTCAACAATACAATTGTTCATGGTTACCAGGAAATTTATCTAGGTCCGAATTAATTGACTATTATGCTTTACTAACTAAAAGGGATCTAACAGATATCAATTACTACTATGTATTTGGCCTATTTAAGAATGCGGTAATTGCTCAACAAATTTATCATCGATACAAAAATGGATTTAGTAAGGATGAAAGATTTGGAGCTTTATTGCCTTTGATAAAATTATTGGGTAAGAAAGCGTTGAATGCCAGTTGCTAGGAAATATTACTGATCTTCTCTTCTCCTGTATAATCCTCCCCGCCAGTTATACTTGGTAGATTTATACTCTTCGAATTGTTGACCAATATAATAACCCAATTCTAAATCGTTTAAGAGTTTTACCAATCCATAAGTAGGGCGATATCTTCGCATGAATGTATCTAATTCTGGAGATTGCAAACCTGTAATTTTTCTCACAAATAATTTAGAGAATCTACTGTTCACATATTTTTCTTCTTCTTCTTCTATTAATCTTTTTTGTAAAGTCAGTATACTTCTGTTTCGTTTTACTCGGAACATATTGATGATTCCTTCTAAGTCAAACCCAACAGTAGCACCTGGATTATAATTAGGGCTAGACACAACACCCAAACTGGGTTTTTTAAAGTTGAATACCTTGGCATAATCCTGTCGGTTCATAGCAGAATCATATCTGTAATAATTGTTGCGAACTTTTACTTCAGGTAAATCAAATGAACGTACGTGAATCATTACATTGAAACGCTCCAAATTACTAATTGTGTCTACCGGATATTTCATGGTAGCTTTTCCTATCAACGAAAACCAAATTGAATCGGTTTTTAGCACCGTCAAAATATAATATCCAGTTGAATCGGTGATGGTACCCCTTCCTGAAGTACTTTGCACAGCCACTGCCTCTAACGGTCTTCTTGCTGAAATATCATACACATTTCCACTCACTGTTGTAAACTGTGCTTGAGCACCAGTAGTAAAAACAGTTAAAAACAGTAGTGTTAAAAATCCAATTATTCCAGAAAAATGCCTCAATTGCCGTTGATTAATATGTAATATTAATTCAGCCAAGGCAGAGTACCATATATCGAAAGGGAATTAACGTGTTTTTTACAGTTTAGAATTTTTTATCTAAAATATAAGGCAACATAGAGCGCCAAGTTGGCCAGTCGTGGTGAATATCTGGGCCCCAAACGTCTAAATCATACCAAATACCTTTGGTATAAAGAATACCAGCAAAATTTTTAGCGGCATCAGGATCTTCAAAATTACCGCTCCCTGTATAAATATGAATATGATGACTCGATTTAATCTTGTCTAAATACCAATTATCGTTTAAACTGGGTATATAATGTACTGGGCTATTATAAAACACCTGATCATCCCAAAACCCTTTGGTGTATTCAGTTAAATCATATACCCCACTCATGCTAATAGCACCATTAATGATATCTGGTCTTTTCATGAACAAATTCATGGCATGTAATGCACCAAAAGAAGCCCCACAAGTGTAAATCATGGTTTCATTACTTGTACAACTACGAATGAACGGAATCACTTCATTGAATACATACTCATTAAACTGGTTATGTCTAATAGCTTTATGCTCAGGAAGCATCTGATTATTCATCCAGCTTTCCTTATTCATACTATCAATACTGAAAACCCTACACTTACCCGAATTAATAAATGGAGCAATGGCGTCTATTAACTGAAAACGCTCATACTCCAAATAATCTGCGGCTGCAGTAGGAATCAATAAAATAGCAAATCCAAAGTGTCCGTATGATGCGATTGGCATCTCTTTATTTAAGGCCGGACTATACCATGAAGTAATTTCTCTATCCATATTAATTGATGCAACGCTGTTTAATTTCTTTCCAAAGATCTTTATAACATTGAGCAGCATAACTGCTGGCCGCAAAGGTTTCTAAAGGTGATTCGTGAACACCCATTTTCTCTACATCACTTAAATAGGGTATATAACTTTTGAAGAAAAGTTTGTCTTTATAAAACTCATTGATTACTTCATGATGGAGATTTTTTCGATGATCTACCATACTAAAGAAGCATTTTAATTTTGATGTGTCTAAATCGTTTTCTTTAAAATAATTCAATACCGATTCAAAAGAACGAATAGACAATGTAGTAGGAATATTGGGCATCAATATCCAATCTACGCCCGCAAAAACGGCATCATGCAAAACAGAAATTCCAGGAGGGCAATCTAAAAAAACGATATCATATTCGTTTTTAATTGTTGAAAGTATAGCACTGATTTTTTTCTTGCTTTGCTTCATTTCATTCAATAAAATATCAGCATGTCTTGCAGAAAGATCAGCAGGTATGATATCTAAATTTTCATAGGCAGAAGGTTGAATAGCAGTTGCCAAATCCATTTCGCCAGTCAAAATTTTTTTAGCTTCATTTTTTATGTTGGCCGTTGCGCCTAAATAAAAAGAAGAAGAACCCTGTGGGTCTAAATCCCAAATCAATGTTTTGTATCCTTGCTTTGCACTCAGGTATGCAAGATTGATTGTAGCTGCAGTTTTACCTACCCCTCCTTTTAAATTATATAATGCAATAGTTACCATGAGTAAGGTTTATGATGTAAAGGAAGATACTAAAATTAGGCAATTGCACCTAAAATTAAACAGCTTATTACAATAAACGGAGCAGGCACTTTATTTAATTGAAGTACCAAAAATGTAGCCAAAACAATTGCCATGTCCCATAAAATGGTCCAATTTTGGACCCATAAATCAGGCAATATATGGTCGTTCAATAAATACACTACCGCACCTGCCATAATACCCACCACAGAAGCACGAATTCCTTCTAATGACCTGAAAATCAGGGCATATTTCTTTAAATTATGCCATACTGGAAAAAAGAATAATACCAATAAAGCACTGGGTAAAAAGATAGCAACAACCCCAATAGTACATCCAATCAACTGATTACTCAAACCTTGGTCTTTCAATACCATACCCCCTGTAAATGCACCAATTGAAAATACAGGTCCTGGTATGGCTCTTACTATGCCAGATCCAGTTAAAAAGTCTTCTCGATTAATTTTTAGTACATCTCGCTTATTTTCTAAGATTCTTTTAGACTGGGGTCTTGTTACATACTGTTCATACATCAACGGCATCAATACATCTGCCCCACCAAAAACCAAACTTCCAAAACGATAATTATTTTCAAAAAGGTTGAATACTTTTCTGTTTTCCCAGTTTTGCTTTGTTGCCGTTTCAGATAAATAGCCGGTAATACCAAAAAGGAATAAAAAAATCAATAAGTTTCCCCATTTCACTTGCTTGGGAGGAACCCCTTTTTGTGGAATTCGCTTGTCGCTAAAATTGGTTGCAATGCCTGCACAAACAATCAAAATAGGAAATACCCAAGGTGTTTTAAACGCAAAAAAAGTAGCAATCGTGGCAATGATTAGGATTACCCAAGTAATGGTATTATGAATAGCTACTTTAAATGTTCGTAAAGTAGAATAGGCAATAAACCCAATAGCCATGGGTTGTATAAATCTAAAAATGGCGGATGGATGGGCTATTTTATTATAATAATCTAATAAAAATGATAAGCCCGACATTAAAATAGATGCTGGAATAATCCAGATCAACAGCGTAAAAATAGCCAATAAAACTCCACCTCTTTTGTATCCAATTAAGGTTAACACCTGTGTAGAAGAAGCCCCTGGCAACATTTGACAAAAACCATTATAATCTAACAGTTCCTCTTCAGTTACATCTTTACGTTGTTGAACAAATGTTTTGATCATCATCCCCAAATGACCTTGTGGACCGCCAAAAGCAGTAATGCTGTGCATGAACACAGCTTTCATAAAGGGGATATGTCTTAACAAATTCAAGTATCATTATTTCTTTAGTCCTATTTCTCTTAATCGCTCATCTAAGTATTCCCCTGCAGTTGAATCTGGGTATGCTTTCGGATTGTTATCATTGATACAGCTTTCTAAACAGGCCAAACTCATTTCACTTCTAGGATGCAAAAAGAAAGGCATTGAAAAACGACTTGTATGCCACAACTCTCTAGCAGGATTCACTACTCGGTGTGTGGTACTTCTTAGTTTGTTATTAGTAAGGCGTTGCAACATGTCTCCCACATTCACCACTATTTGTTCCGGTAATGAAGTAACATTTACCCATTCGCCTTGTTTGGTTAAAATTTGTAAGCCATCGGCTGAAGCACCTACCAATAACGTAATTAAATTAATGTCTTCGTGCTGCTCTGCTCTAATTGCAGATTTTGGTTCATTAGTAATAGGTGGATAATGAATGCACCTTAATATGGAATTACCATTGTGTACGTATTGATCAAAATAATGTTCATCTAATCCTAAATACAATGCAATTGCTTGTAGTAGGGCTTTACCGCTCTTTTCAAAATTTCTGTATGCATTAAATAGCGTTTCATTTAAAGGGGCAATTTCAGCTACTTGAACATTATCGGGATACTCCGATTTTATTGCATCATGATCTTCCACTGTTTGACCATATTGAAAAAACTCTTTTAAGTCTGGGGCATCACTTCCTTTAGCATGTTCTTTTCCAAAACTAGTATAACCACGTTGTCCGGCTAAACCAGGAATTTCATATTGTTTTTTCTTTTCTAAAGGAAGTGCAAAAAACTGCTGCACATATTCATATTGGTTGGCAATTAATTCATCTGGCACCCCATGATTTTTTACCGCAACAAATCCTACTTCTTCATATGCTTTACCAAGATTTTGTACAAATGAAGCTTTTTGATCGGGGGTTCCATGAGTAAATTCTGCTAAATCAACAACTGGTATAGCCATAACAATAATTTTCACGAAAATACAGCAAAATCAATAACCTTAGGCGATAGGCAGCAAATCATAAAAAAGCTGGACCTTTAGTAAATGAAACAAAGTATGATCTTTTTGTTGACGCTAATGATTTTGGCCATTGCCTGTGGAGTACCTTATAAAGGAATGGAAAAAAATTATGAGCGAAGAGATCATATCAATACCCCTGATTATAGTGACTTGCATTATTGGGCGGCTCATCCGTTTAAGAAAGATCCAGCAGACAGTGTTCCCCAACCATTGTTATCCACTTTTCAACCAGACAGTTCAGTAGATGTTTTTTTTATTCATCCTACTACGTATACCGATGATCAATTGCCCTTTGGCTATAGTGCACCAATTAATAATATTGAATTAAATACCAAAACAGATTATACGACTATACTGTTTCAAGCAAGTATATTTAATGAAGTGGGTCGTGTTTTTGCTCCAAGATATCGGCAAGCCAATTTACAAGCTTATTTTCCTAAAAATGCTCCAGACAGTAGTGCTGCTATAGCTGCTTTTGAACTGGCCTATGCCGATGTAAAAACAGCGTTTGAGTATTACTTGAAACATTATCATGCAGGCAAGCCCATAGTAATTGCAGCACATAGCCAAGGAACAACTCATGGAAAAAGATTACTAAAAGAATACTTTGACAACCAGGTTCTTAAAAATAAATTGGTAGCCGCTTATTTAATTGGGCTTCCAGTTACAGAAAACGAATACACACAATTAAAAGCTTGCACATCACCTAATCAAACAGGCTGTATCATTAGTTGGCGTACTTATAAAGCGGGCTATACTCCACCCTTAATTCTACAAGAGAAATATAAAGCAATTGTAACCAATCCATTAACCTGGGCCAATGATTTAACAATGGCAGAAAGACAAATAAACAAAGGTGGGGTATTATTAAAATTTAATAAGATTGTACCCGCCGTTGCTGCTGCAAAAGTGGAAGGCAATATATTATGGACACCTAAGCCCAAATTCTTTGGTAATATTTTTTACACGACCAACAACTATCATGTTGCAGACTTAAATCTGTATTATTTGAATATCAGAGAAAATGTGGCTAACAGGGTAAAATATTATTTCAATAAATAATATTAGTTTCCATAAACACTTAAAAATTTAATTCGCATAATTTTTAATTGCTCCCAATTAAAATCAAATTCTGCCAATTCCTCTCGTGCAACATCCAATGAAGAAGTTTCACAGCTTTTAAAATATTCTAAGATTTCTTCTTGCTCATCTTCACCCAACCATTCATCAATTGCATAATCTAAATTGAGTCTTGTTCCGCTTGCAGCAATGGTTTCCATTTCTTCTAACAGCCGATCTAATTTTAGATCTTTGTTTTTAGCAATGGTTTCTAATGGTATTTTTTTATCAACGTTTTGAATGATATAAATTTTGTTGCTGGCGGCATTGGCCACACTTCGCATAACAAAATCATCTGGTTTCTCTATATCATTCTCGGTAACATAACTGGCAATCAAATCAACAAAAGGTTTGCCATATTTAAGTGCCTTCCCCTTACTTACCCCTTGGCATTTGCTCATTTCGTCTAGGGTGGTAGGATATAGGGTAGCCATATCTTGTAAAGAACTTTCTAAGAATATCACAAAAGGAGGAAGGCTTTTTTTCTTAGCCTCTTTTTGTCTAAGTTCTTTTAACATGACAAATAACTTTTCGTCGGCAGCAGCTCCAGTTTGAGTAGCGTTTTCACCTTCTTCATCATCGGCATTGGCGTCTTCAAACAAATTGTTGAGTACCATTTTAAAGGAACTCGGTTTCTTTAAAAATTTCTGCCCTTTGTCGCTAGATTTAATTAAACCATATTCTTCAATATCCTTAACCAACAAATTCTCTAGCAACATTTGTCTAATTAAGCTATTCCATAAATGCGGTTCTTTGTCTTTTCCTATTCCAAACACTGGCGAAGCATCATGGCGGAACATTGAAATTTGAGGAGTGAGTTTACCCAACAATACATTCACTACGTAATCGGTTACAAATCTTCCATCTAATGCATTAACTACTTTCAGCACTTTCACCACTTCTTCTTTTGCTTCAAACTTTTCTTTGGGATTTTTACAGTTATCGCATAGCCCACAATTCTCAGTTTCAGTATCTTCTCCAAAATAATGGAGTAAAATTTTTCTTCTACATACTGCACTTTCAGAATAAGCAACCATTTCATCAATCAGTTGTGCACCAACTTCTCGCTCACTCAAAGGCTTGTCTCTCATTAAATGTTCTAGCTTCGAAACATCTTTATGAGAATAATACAACACACAAATTCCTTCTAACCCGTCTCTACCTGCTCTACCAGTTTCCTGATAATAGTTTTCAATAGATTTTGGAATATTAAAATGGATTACAAAACGGATATCTGGTTTATCAATACCCATTCCAAAAGCAATGGTAGCAACAATAACTTGAACATCTTCATTTAAAAACTGGTCTTGTCTATCTGCCCTTAGTTTTTGATCTAGGCCTGCATGGTAGGCAACTGCTTTTATTTTATTGGCCACCAATAACTCTGCTAATTCTTCGGTTGTTTTTCTATTAAGGGTGTAAATAATACCACTCTTGCCCTTGTGTTGGCTAATAAATTTTACGATACTTTTTACCGTTTGATCTTTTTGAATCTTAGGCAAGATTTCATAAAAAAGGTTGGTTCTATTAAAAGAAGAAATGAAAATATTTGCATCCCTTAAACTCAGGTTTTTTACAATATCACTTTGAACTTTAGGAGTAGCAGTTGCAGTTAAGGCAATAACTGGTATGTCTGGATTAATGATATCCATCATTTCCCTCAATCTTCTATATTCTGGTCTGAAATCGTGCCCCCACTCCGAAATACAGTGTGCTTCGTCCACAGCAAAGAAGGAGATTTTGAGATCACTAAAATATTCTAGGTTTTCTTGTTTGGTTAGGGTTTCAGGAGCCACATAGAGCAGCTTGGTCTTGCCGCTGTTTAAATCGTCTTTAACTGCTTTTATTTGTCCCTTATTTAAAGAAGAATTCAAGAAATGCGCTACTTCATCATTTTCGCTATAGCCCCTTACCAAGTCTACTTGGTTTTTCATTAAAGCGATTAATGGGGAAACAATAATAGCACAGCCCTCTAAAATTAAAGCAGGCAATTGATAACATAAGCTCTTACCTCCACCTGTTGGCATAATCACAAAAGTGTCTTTCCCGTCTAATAAGCTATTGATGGCAGATTCCTGTGTTCCTTTGAATTCTTTAAATCCAAAGTATTGTTCTAAAGCCGAATGAATTGGATATTGATGCTTTGCATCAGATTTGGCCGCAACAGACTTTTTGATTGCAGTTTTTTTGGTAACGGTTTTTGACGGAGCTTTTGAGGTACTGGTTGCCATTGGGGGAATACTATTTTCTATATCTAGTTCTATTGACGCTAGTAAAAGTTAAACAATTTTTGCCGTTTTTCCCAAGATATTTCTACATTTTTGTAGAAATCTGGGCCTTTTTGCAAAAGGGGAGCGAAGTTAACGAATACCTAATGCATTATCGCTGCTAAGCTGTTAAAGTTTACCTTTGTAAAGCATGAATAATAATATACCAGCACTGGCACTTCAAACAATTGAAACAGAAGCTTCAGCCATATTAGGGTTGAAAGCTTTTATTAATAATGACTTTGAGAAAATCATACAAGCTATTCATGAAGCAAAAGGTCGACTAATTGTTAGTGGAATAGGTAAAAGTGCAATTGTAGCACAAAAAATAGTTGCTACGCTCAATTCAACAGGTACTCCCTCTTTATTTATGCATGCAGCAGATGCAATTCATGGAGATTTGGGAATGATCACATCCGACGATATTGTGATGTTGATTAGTAAAAGTGGAGAAAGTCCAGAGATTAAAGTCTTAATTCCGTTAATCAATAATTTTGGAAATTTATTGATTGGGATGGTTGGAAATACGGAAAGTTTTCTGGCCAAACAAGCCAATCTAATGCTGAATACCACTGTAGAAAAAGAAGCATGTCCAAATAATTTAGCACCTACAAGTAGCACCACTGCCCAAATGGTGATGGGAGATGTGTTAGCAGTATGTTTGATGAAGTTGAATCAATTCAACAATAGAGATTTTGCAAAATTTCATCCCGGAGGCAATTTGGGAAAAAGACTTTATTTACGGGTAGCCGATTTAGCAACTGCCAATGAAAAACCTTGGGTACTTGCAAATGCTACTTTAAAAAAGGTAATAGTGGAAATCACCCAAAATAGAATGGGAGTAACTGCTGTAGTAGACGAAAATCAACAATTAATTGGCATTATCACCGATGGAGACCTCAGAAGAATGCTAGAAAAAACAAGCGATATCAGCACCATTTGTGCATCAGATATATTATCAACTCATCCCATTACTGTTCAGCCAGAAGCATTAGCGGTTGAAGCGTTGGAATTGTTAAAAAAACATGATATTAGTCAATTGATTGTTGCAGAAAATGGCATTTACAAAGGTATTATTCATATACACGATTTAATTAGGGAGGGAATTGTTTAAAATAAGCAATAAGTTTACCGGGACTACGTTTTTTATGCTTGTAACAGCGTATTAATTTTCATCTAGATTTTAAAGACATTCAAATGAATCAACACCATTATGTAGCCATTATGGCCGGGGGGATTGGAAGCCGTTTTTGGCCACAAAGCAGAACGAGTTATCCCAAACAGTTCCTAGATATTTTAAACACTGGAAAGTCTTTAATTAGATGGACCTATGAACGATATGCAGCATTTATTCCCAATGAAAACATTTTCATTGTTACATCAGACGAGTACGTTACCATAGTGCAGGAACAACTTCCAGAATTAGACCCTGCCAATATTCTGGCTGAACCAAGTAGAAAAAACACTGCACCCTGTGTTGCATATATCTCCTACAAGTTATTACAAAAAGACCCTGAAGCTTCATTAATTGTAGCCCCAAGTGATCATATGATTTTGGATAATGAAAATTTTAGAAAAATCACTTTACAAGCATTGGATTTTGTATCACATATAAAGTCATTGGTTACTTTAGGCATAAAGCCCACTCATCCAAACACAGGGTATGGATACATTCAGCATGAACCCATGCAAGTAGCAGACGGAATTTATAAAGTAAAAACATTTACAGAAAAGCCCAACCTAGAATTGGCGAAGACCTTTTTGGCCAGTGGAGACTTTTTATGGAATGCAGGGATTTTTGTGTGGCAAGTAAAAAATGTAATGAAAGCTTTTGAACTATATCAGCCAGAAATGTATGAGTTGTTTGAAGCAGAAAAAGCCAACTTCAATACCCCTGCAGAAAAAGAGGCAATTAACAGGATCTATCCGCTTTGTACCAATGTATCAATAGACTTTGCAATCATGGAAAAAGCAGACAACGTATATGTAATTCCATCCTCATTTGGATGGAGCGACTTAGGTACATGGAATAGTGCTTACGATAATTTAGAAAAAGACTACTTAGGCAATGCGGTAGCTTCAGAGAATGTGATCATTATTGATGCCACTAAGTGTATGGTTTCTTCACCCAAAGAAAAACTATTGTTATTACAAGGATTGGATGACTTTATAGTTGTTGACACGCCTGATGTATTGATGATTTGTAAAAAAGAAAAAGAACAAGCTATTAAAGAATATGTTGCTGAAGTAAAACGTAATAAAGGCGACCAATACTTATAAACAGTTGTTAGCTTAAAAATTAAATGGGGATGGCTTGCCATCCCTTTTTATTTATGATTACATTTGAGAAGAACATTTAAACAGGGAAAGATGGCAATACGAACAGTAATTACAGGAACAGGTAGCTATATTCCTCCTCATATTAAAACCAATAAAGATTTTGCAGCACAGGAATTTTATGGGGAAGATCATGTAAAAATTGCAACTGCATCATCAGAAATAGTAGAGAAGTTTAAAGACATTACTGGCATTGAAGAACGCAGGTATGCGGGCAATGAATTTACTGCTTGTGATATGGGTGCCATTGCTGCTAAACATGCGATAGAAGATGCAGGCATTGACCATGAAAGCATCGACCAAATTATTGTAGCACACAACTTTGGCAATGTTTTAAAAAATACCATTCAATCGGATGCAGTTCCATCATTGGCATCACATATTAAACATGCTTTAGGCATTATTAACCCTAACTGCGTTGCTTATGATGTGTTGTTTGGTTGCCCCGGATGGATTTTAGGAGTTACCCAAGCTGATGCATTTATTAAGGCAGGCTTGGCAAAAAGGTGTTTGGTTATTGGAACAGAAACACTAAGCAGGGTAATAGATCAGTATGATAGAGACAGCATGATTTTTAGCGATGGTGCAGGTGCTACTATTATTGAAGCTGTTGAAGGTTCAGACGACAGCGCTGGCATTATTGCCAGCAGTATGCAGAGTCATTGCAACGATGAACTTAAATATATCACAATGGGTAAGTCTTATTTACCCAATGCAGACCCATCGGTTAGATATATCAAAATGAAAGGCAGAAAAGTGTACGAATATGCAATTAAAAATGTGCCACTTGCAATGAAAGCCTGCTTAGAAAAAAGCGGAGTTGACGTGACTGCAGTGAAAAAGTTTTTCCTACACCAGGCTAATGAAAAAATGGACGAAGGTTTTATTAAAGCACTTTTTAAATTGTACAGTATCCGTGAAGTTCCCAAAGACATTATGCCAATGAGTATACATAAATTGGGGAATAGTTCGGTTGCAACAATTCCTACTTTGTACGATTTAGTTAAAAGAGGAGAATTGAGTAATCACCAATTAGAACGGGGAGATATTGTGATGTTTGCCTCAGTAGGGGCTGGAATGAATATCAACGCCATTTGTTATAGGGTATAAAAAAGGCCACAAACTTTTCAGATTGTGACCTTAAAATTAACTACCCCCCGATAGTTAACTATGGCGAAGTTAGCACAATAGCGTACTCCCAACAACTGTGTAATTACTCAGTTTTTACTATATTGGGGCATGAACAAATCCAATAATCTGTCTAAAATAGATACATCTATTGTAACCGACTTACCAGCCGATCCAGAGAGCAGTTCATATAAACAATATAAAAGAAGTTTACTCCGTTTTCCGGATGAATCTATCTATATCTATTCTTTCAAAGATAAAAAGCTGATTTACGCAGATGGCTGGGAAGAAACATTGGGTTTCAAGGACGATGAAATCACCCTTCAAACCATCATTAAACAAACAGACCCCAGTTATGCCGCTTTTTCAAATGAAATCAATGCTAAAACAATTGAATTCATTTTAAGTAAAAAAACAGGAATAAAAAATTACAGCTTCACTGTTGAGTTAAAAAAAATCCATCGAAATGGAAGCATGGTTCCCATGGAAGTTAAAATTGGTATTCTCTCTGTTGACAAAGATGGAATGGTAAATGATATAATTGGGCGTTTCAGAATTAATCGAAATCTGCACTTAGGTATGGTCATGAGATACGATGTGCAAGGACCAGATAAGGAAGAGTTTGAAGAGGTAATCAATAAAGCTGTTCAAAAAATTTTGACTATCTCAGGTAAAGAAAAAGAAGCTTTGACATATGTTGCCAAAGGATTCTCTTTTAAAGAAATAGCCGATATTTTAGGGGTGTCTTCTTCCGCAATAGAAAAAAGAATACAGCCTTTGTACAAACGATTCAATGTAAAGAACCTAACGCACTTGGTTAGTTTTGCTTACGAAAACCATATACTTCCTTAATTAATATCCTCTTACATTTTTTCCACTGAGATAATTTAAGAAAGCTTTGTTCACCACTTTATTTCCCCCAGGTGTTGGATAGTTTCCAGTGAAATACCAATCTCCTGTATTAGTAGGGCAACACTCATGCAAGTCTTCAATGGTTTGATAAATGACTTCAACAGGAACATGAACACCCTCAGGAGTGATCAATTGAGCAATCTTATCAGAAATTTCTAGCGTAGTAAATGGTTTATAAATTTGTCTTACTACATTCTCTGTATGCAAATTACCCGCTTCTTCAAGGGCAATGATTTGATCGCGAACTTGATCAAGTATATGCTCCATATTGCGTTCTTTCAACAACGCAATAGCCGCTCTAAATGCAATGAAGTCTCCCAACTTACTCATATCAATTCCATAACAATCAGGGTACCGTATTTGAGGAGCAGATGAAACAACAATAATTTTTTTAGGGCTCAATCTTGAAAGCATTCTGATAATACTTTCCTTTAATGTGGTGCCTCTAACAATACTATCATCAATCACCACTAGTGTATCTTCATTATTACGAACAGTACCATACGTAATATCGTATACGTGTTGTACCATTTCATTTCTATTGGCATCTTCGGTAATAAATGTTCTTAGCTTTACATCTTTGATGGCAATTTTTTCTTGGCGAATTTTTCGGTTCACCATTTCTTCTAATTTATCAGGCGTAAAATCATTACCCCAACTTAGGATACGCTCTACTTTAATTTTATTGAGGTATTCTTCCATCCCTTTTACTAATCCATAAAACGCTACTTCTGCAGTGTTTGGAATATAAGAGAAAATGGTGTTTTTTAAGTCGTATGCAATTCGTTCTAGAACGGTTTCACTTAAATGATGACCCAATGCAATTCTTTCTCTATAAATTTTTTCGTCGCTACCTCTTGAGAAATATATGCGCTCAAAAGAGCAAGCTCTTCTTTCTTTGGGATCTAGTATTTTTTCAATTCGGTAGTTTCCTAAATCATCTACAATTAAAGCAGTTCCAGGCATTAACTCTTGCACTTCATTTTCACCCACATTAAAAGTAGTTCTAATGGCTGCTCTCTCACTTGCGGCAACAATGACTTCATTATTAATATAATAATAAGCAGGTCTAATACCATGCGCGTCTCTCATGACAAAACTATGCCCATTACCCAATAAACCACCAATAGTATATCCGCCATCAAAAATGGGAGTAGCATTTTTTAATACATTCGTAATATTGGCATTATTTGGATTTGCCTCATCTTCTTTCACTAGATAATGGTGTACCACTTCCATCATGGCAGCTAAATCACTTTGCTTTTGAAAGTCACCAGGATTTACGCCAATTTGCTCAAATAATTCATCGGTATTAACCAGATTAAAATTCCCTGCTAATGCAAGGTTTTTTCCTGGCATTAAGTCTCTTTTAATAAAGGGATGACAGAATTCTACATTGTTTTTCCCCTGTGTACCATAACGAAGATGTCCTAATAACAGCTCTCCTAAAAAAGGAAGATGCCCCTTCATTAAACCAGGATGTTGTTTAATATCAGGTTGGTATTTTTCCAACTCTTGAATTTCCTGACCAATCTTAAAAAATAAATCGGCTATGGGTTGAGGTGCATTACTGCGCATCCTATGCAAGTAAGGGTTACCTGGTTCAATATTTAATTTTACCATTGCTAAGCCTGCGCCGTCCTGGCCTCGATTATGCTGCTTTTCCATTAAAAGGTACAGCTTATTTAAGCCGTAAGTTACCGTTCCATGTTTTTGGAGGTAATACGAAAAGGGCTTGCGTAAACGAATGTAAGCCAGGCCACATTCGTGTTTTATTTCATCGCTCATGGTGCTATATAAAAAGGAATGGCGAAGTTACAACTCCGCCACCCTTTTAAAAATTAATTATATACAGTCCGTTTCTCTGCAACTGATTCTGGCTGAAGATTACCTGCTAACCAAAGTAATTCTTTACTAAAATTATCAATGGCAGGTTTGAAACCCAAATCCAACAAATGACCGTTTCCATCAAATTTTTTATCTACTTGAGGAATAATCAGCATATTAGGAGAAGCAATACCAAAAAGCCCTGCAACCAATAGTAGTGTTTGTTGAGATGCGCGCATACCCCCCATTGCACCAACAGAAGCAGTCACAATTCCGAATGCTTTTCTAGCTTGTTTAGGAAAATGGTCCAGTAGATTTTGTAAGGCTGGAGCATAGCTGCCATTATACTCTGGTGTGACCAAAATAAAAGCGTTGGCAGCAAACATTCTTTTCGCAAGCGGTTTATACTCATCAGGCGTTTGATCAACAGATGAAAACACATTTTGCAATAAAGGTAAGTTCCACTCTCTTACATCAATTATTCCTACTATATGATCTGTATGTTCGCTTAAAGATGCTTGTAAATGTAATGCTACTCTATAAGTGACACTATCTTTTCTAGGGCTCCCAGTGATTATTTCTATTTGCATGTACTTATAACGATTAATTGGCTATTGGGTTCATTCAAGCCGATTTATGCTTGTTTTACCATTTGAACAGCCATATTTAACTTGATTTCGTCGCTAACTACTACTCCACCAGCTTCTGTTACAGCGCTCCAAGTTAAGCCAAACTCACTGCGATTGATTTTACCAGTTATTTCGAAACCAGCTTTGTCTTGGCCATAAAAATCAGTCATTCTTCCACCAAAATCTACTGCTAATTCAACAGACTTTGTGGTGCCTTTGATGGTTAAATCTCCCACTAGCGCATATTCAGAACCAGATTTATGGGTAAATGAGGTTGATACGAAACTTAATTTAGGGTAAGTAGCTGCTGCAAAGAAATCATCACTTTTTAAGTGTGTATCTCTTTGTTCATTGTTGGTAGAAATGCTGTCAATTGAAGCTTCAAAGCTAATTTTAGCATCGCTAAAATCATCAGCTGAGGCTTCTAATGTAGCATCAAATTGTTGAAAGCTACCAGTTACATTGGTGATCATTAAGTGCTTCACTTTAAAAGTGATTTCACTGTGCATTGCGTCAATTTTGTAAGTTGCCATTTTTTGATTTTTTAGATTTTATGATATGATTGTTTAAGAAATTTTTATTCCTCAATTAGTACACCCATTTTACCCATTTGGTAGTCTCTAAACGCTTCTAAGAGTTGGGTTTGATTATTCATTACAAAGGGACCATGAGATACTACCGGTTCATTTAAAGGCTCCCCTGTACCCATGAGTAAAACACTATCTTCTTTTGCTGTTATTTGAACACCTACTCCATCTTTATTAAAAGAAGCCATATAAAATGCAGGCAATTCTTCATGTTCATTTATATGGATATTCCCTTCTAAGGCATAAATAAATGCATTGTGAGACGAGGCAAAGGGAATAAAGTAAGTACCTCCTTTTTTAATATGGATGGTAAACATGTTGATAGAAGTTTGAGGAGTAATTGGCCCCTTCACTCCATTCAGCTCACCAGCAACAACTTGAATACTGGTTAATCCATCAGCAGAACGAACTACAGGCGTATCTTCTTTAGTCACCGGAATATATGCAGGTGCATCCATTTTATTGGCAGCAGGTGTATTGATCCATAGTTGAATTAATTCCTGCGTACTTCCTAATTCATGAATATTTGCAGGTGGTCTTTCGCTATGTATTACTCCCATACCTGCATTCATCCATTGTGTACCACCTTCATACACAATATGACTATTTCCTCTGCTATCGCGATGATGTACCCCGCCCTTAAAAATAAAAGTCACAGGAGAAAAGCCTCTATGGGGATGTGGACCAACACCTGCATTTTTAACATCTACCTGTTGGGCTACTTTAATATTAGCATGATGCAATAATAAAAAAGGGTCTATCATATCCGCTTTCGTGGAAGGTAATGCTTGACGAATAGGGAATCCACCCATATCCATTGGTTGTCCGTAAGCTATTGTTTCGATTGTTCTTGTTTTCATATTATTCAACATTTACGTTCATAGGAACTTCAATCAATAATATTTCTGTATGGGTATTAGCAACAATATTCAGTTGATCCGTTTCTGTAATACCTAAACCATCGCGCTCATTTAATTCAACCCCATTAATGGTTGCATCACCTCCAATCACAAATACATAAACACCATTCGCTGAATTTTTTAAGGTATAATCAGCTGTTTTATCCGCATCAAAATTGGCCAATGAAAACCAAGAGTCTTGGTTAATCCAAACTGCATCTTGATTGTCTGGTGCAACAACTGTCAAAATCTGGTTGGTTCTATCTGCTGGCTTAAAAGATTTTTGTTCGTATCTCGGCGTGATATTTAATTCTTTGGACATAACCCATATTTGCAAAAATTTTACTTGCTGGTCTTTATTGGCGTTCATTTCACTATGCGCAATACCGCTACCCGCACTCATGATTTGTACATCGTGTTGACGAATAATTTCGTTTCTACCAGTACTATCGTTGTGATGTAAATCTCCAGATAAAGGAATAGAGACAATTTCCATATTATCGTGTGGGTGTTTACCAAAACCCATACCTGGCGCAACGGTATCGTCATTCAACACCCTTAATGCACCAAAATGCATTCTTTCTGGATTATAATAATGGCCAAAACTAAAACTGTGAAAGCTGTTTAACCAGCCAAAGCTGTTATGACCTCTAGTGTTTGCTTTGTGCAATACTGTTTTCATGATTATTTATTTAAGTGTATATACATCTATTTATTTAAAAAAATTTATACTTCCGTTCCCCTTAAGCGTTCCAACAGTATATTCAATTGTTCCGCCTCGCCATTTTCCATTTTAACCATTTCATCCATTAAGAGATTTACGCTTTCTGTTGAAGCAGCTAAAACGGCTAGCCCTGCTTGGGTTAATGTGGTGACAGTTTCCCGTTTATCGGTTGGAGAATCTGCCCTTTTAACCAGTTTTTTAATTACCAAACGATCAATAATTCTTGGAACATTCGAGCTTTTTTCAATCATCCTGCAGCTAATATCCTTCACACATAACTGTTCTGGGTACTTGCCTTTCAAAATCCTTAAAACATTATATTGCTCGTGTGTTAACCCAAACTCTTTTAAAACCTTACTCATTTGCGTTTTCAACCACCAAGCAGTATACAAAATATTCAAACTTGCTTTGTGCATTTCGTTTTTGAATTTATTGCTTTGTATGGCTTGTTCTAATTTCACAATGCAAATATACATGTATATACATCTAATTTCCAAAAAAATATTTTTCCTTGATATTTAGGCATAAAAAAACCATTAAGATCTGTTTTCACTTTTCTTAATGGTTGATTATCAATATTTTAAAAAATTGCTTTCAACACTCAAATTATTGCTTTCTAATTTCGGCAGCACTAACAGCAGCCTGTTTCCATTGAGCCAACTCGGGACATTTGGTAAACTCATTATCAATTAAAATATAATAAGTGGGAATATGCTCTTTGAACCATTTTTCTAATGTAGTGGTCTTTTTTTCTTCTAATGCACGTTGAGCAACTCTGTTATAGTCGTCTTTCAAATTTTCACGATGTGGATCTTTTTTAGATTTATAGTAAATCAATCTAGCCACTTTTCTACCCCTTTCATCTTGGTAAATCTGAGGAGCAGAAATATCACCTGGTTTCATATCACTGATAGGTTTTATCATGTCTTTGTCTAACATGTCTAAAGAAATGAAAGTGGATCCATCCCTGCCAACTAAAGAGCCAGCACTGAACTTACTATTATCATCATCAGAATACTTATTCACTGCTTCAGCAAAATTAATTTTTCCTGTCTTAATTTGGTTGCGAAGTGAATCAAGTTTATCAGTAGTCTCTTTAATTTCATCTTCGGTAATTGGAGGAATTCTAAGTATATGTCTAACAATTGCTTCGTCACCAGAACGACTGATCATCATAATAATATGCAAACCAAACTTAGACTTGATTACTGGAGATATCTGTCCCTCTTTCAATCTAAAAGCACCAGCTAGGAATGCAGGATCCCAAAATTTATCATTTCTATTTAGGGTGTACTGTCCACCATTTTCTTTAACTGCTGGATCTTCAGAATAATTTTTTGCTAATTGCTCAAACTTCTTTGGGCCTTGGGTTTCAGCTTGTTTTTTATAATCGTATAATTGCTTTGCCACATATTCCTCCACATCTTTGTTGGCCTTGGGAATCAACACAATTTGACTCACTTCAATTTCGCTTTCATAAAAAGGCAAACTATCTTGAGGTGTTTTGCTGTAATATAATTTTACTTCTGTAGGAGTAATTTTAATATTGTCAACAATCTTACGTTGCATTTGATCAGCTAATTTTTGCTCACGAAATGCCTCTCTAAAATCATCTTTTAATTGATACACAGTTTTACCTGCAATCTCTTCTAGAATATCTTTTGATCCGTATTGCTGAATAGTTTGTCTAATTCGATTGTCTAATTCTGCTTCAATTTCATCGTCTTCTACATTTAAAGAATCCTTTTGAGCTTGTAACAATAATGCTTTACGAATTAATTGACTTTCTAAAACCTGACACTCATTGGGCAACACCACATTTTCTTGTCCTTGCGTTTGACGCTTGGCATCCGCAATGGTATTAATGATTTCAGAACGAAGAATAATTTTATCTCCAACTTGACCAACAATTTTATCTGCGATCACTTTTTTAGATTGAGCTTCTACTGTGTTACTAAAAAAAGCAAACAGCACAGCGGCAAACACGAACAGTTTTTTCATCCCTTGCATAGTATCAAAAATAATCAAACCAAAGCGGTTTTTCACGCTCTGCAATGCTTTTAACAAAATATAAAAGCCCCAAACACAAGGTTTGAGGCTTTATTAAGGTCAATTTACTATAAAGTACGCTTTACTTCTTCTTCTTCAAATGCTTCTACAATATCCCCAACTTTGAGGTCATTGAAGTTTTTGATGGTCAATCCGCACTCCATATTAGTAGATACATCTTTCACATCATCTTTAAAGCGCTTCAAACTACCCAATTCTGCAGCTTGGCCTTCTCCTTTCGGATATTCCACAATACCATCACGGATAATTCTAATCTTACTGTTTCTGGCAATTTTTCCTTCTAGAACAAAACATCCAGCAACTGTAGCTTTATCAAATTTGTATACTTCTCTAACTTCTACGTTAGCTGTAATCTTCTCTTGAATCTTCGGTTCCAACATACCTTCCATTGCACTCTTGATTTCATCAATGGCTTGGTAGATAATGGAGTATAATTTAATCTGAACACCTTCTGTATCCGCTAATTTATTGGCTTGCATAGAAGGACGAACGTTAAATCCGATGATGATGGCATCAGAAGCAGTTGCCAATAATACATCACTCTCAGAAATTTGACCAACCCCTTTCAATACTACTCTTACTGCAATTTCAGCCGTACTTAGTTTTTGTAAAGAGTCACTTAAGGCTTCTACAGAACCATCCACATCACCTTTGATGATGATATTTAATTCTTTAAAGTTACCTAAAGCTAAACGACGACCAATCTCATCCAAAGTAATATGCTTACGAGCTCTTAAGCCCTGCTCTCTAGAAATTTGCGCACGCTTAGTAGCTACTTCTTTTGCTTCAGCTTCATCTTCAAATACCTTGAATTTCTCGCCAGCCTGAGGCGCACCATTCAAACCTAAGATAACAACAGGAGTAGAAGGAGGAGCAACTTCAATACGCTGATTACGCTCGTTAAACATTGCTTTTACTCTACCATAATGCTGGCCAGACACAATCAAGTCTCCTTGACGAAGTGTACCATTCTGCACTAATATAGTAGCAACATACCCTCTACCTTTATCTAATGAAGCTTCAATAATAGTACCAGTTGCTTCTCTATTCGGATTGGCTTTCAGGTCTAATAATTCTGCTTCTAATAATACTTTTTCTAACAGTAAATCTACGTTCAACCCTTGTTTAGCAGATAATTCTTGGTTCTGGAATTTACCGCCCCAAGCTTCTACTAAAATATTCATTTGAGACAATTGCTCGTAAATCTTTTGAGGATTTGCGCCGTCTTTATCTATCTTATTCACCGCAAAAATCATTGGAACAGATGCTGCTTGAGAGTGACTGATTGCTTCTCTTGTTTGAGGCATCACTGCATCATCCGCTGCAACAACAATGATTGATATATCGGTTACTTTAGCTCCACGAGCACGCATCGCAGTAAAGGCTTCGTGACCAGGTGTATCTAAGAAAGTAATAGCTTTTCCATTAGGTAAAGTAACTTCATACGCACCTATATGTTGGGTAATACCCCCAGCTTCACCCGCAACCACATTCGCATTTCTGATATAGTCTAGTAAAGAGGTTTTACCATGGTCTACGTGACCCATGATGGTAACGATAGGAGGTCGATCTGTTTTTTCTTCATCATCATCCTCTTCATCATCCATATCTAAATCATCGGCATCTTCTAAGCCAATAAACTCTACTTCAAAACCTAACTCGCTCGCTACCAATTCAATTACCTCCGCATCTAAACGTTGGTTGATAGACACCATAATTCCCAAGTTCATACACTTGCCAATTACATCGGCAAAGCTTACATCCATTAAGTTAGCCAACTCACTTACCGTTACAAACTCTGTAACCTGTAATTTGTTGTCTTCCATCATGTCATCGCCTTGTGCATCGGCAGCTTCATCCCTTTTGGCTCTTCTATATTTGGCTTTCAGGCTCTTTCCTCTACCGCCCGTTCCAGCAAGCTTAGCCTGCGTTTCACGGATTTTTTCCTGAATGGCTTTTTGATCAATTTCTTTGTCTTCAACCCTTGGAGCATTACGATCATTCCTGCCTCTATTTCCTCCGCCTTGGCCGCCTCTGTTAAATCCACCTTGGCCACCGCCGCCTCTATTAAATCCGCCGCCGCCACTTCCCGCATTTGGGTTGTTGTTTCTTGCAGGAACAATAGGACGATTAGGACCAGTTAATGGTCTTCCATCAGCATCTTTTGCAGGAGCAACATTGGGTTCTCCTTTTTTATCGACCGGAATACGTTTGCGTTTGCGCTTCTCATCTCTACCCATCGGTTTAGGACGAGTATCACTGTTTACAGGTAATTCAATCTTACCTAAAATTTTAGGACCTTCTAATTTCTCAGCACGAATATTTTCAATAGTAGGTGGAGCATCAACCACTGGTGGTGGAGGTGGCGTTGCAGGAACAACAACCGCTGCAGGTGCTACTGGTGCTGGTTTTGCAGGAACTGGATTAGGAGTGTTCTTTGCTGCAGGTTTAGGTGCATCAGCTTTCTTTTCTGGAACCGGTTCCACTTTTTTAGCTGTCTTTTTAGGACGCGTAGAAGAATCAATGGCAGAAAGATCAATTTTATGAATCACTTTAGGTCCTTCAATTGGAGGCACTTCTGTTTTCATTACTTCGGGCGCTGCAACTTGTTCAGGGGCAGCAACTGGAACTGGAGGAACAACAGGTGCTGCTTCTACAACTGGTTCTTGAACTGGAGCAGCCAAAATTACTGGTACTTCAACAGGTTCAACAACTGCAACTGGAGCTGGCTCCTCTTTTGGTGCAGTTTCAACGACAGGAGCAATTGAAGCAACTGGTGCTTCAGCTTCTACTACTGGTTTTTTCTCGGCAACAGGCTCAGCAGGTTTTTTCTCTTCTTTTCTAAAAGTGATTTCCTCTTCGTCTTTCTTCTTCTTTGCTTCACTCTGGCTACCTTTTGGTATTTCTACTTGATCAGCTTTGTTCTTTGCAACTTTGTCGCCTTGGAACTCTGCCTGAAGGGCACGGTAATGGTCTTCCTGAAGCTTTGCAGTTGGCTTCAGGTCATCTCTGTTAAATCCTTTCTTCACCAAGAATTCGATCAGGGTATCCTGACCAACATTAAATTCTTTGGCGGCTGCTAACAGTCTCGGTAATTTCAGTTCTGACATTCTTTGTTTTTGGGTCCTAATATGCGTTACAGCTAAGCCACGCATACTTGACAAATATACGTGGTTATTGGCTGCTTATTCTTCTCTATCAAATTCTTCTTGGAGTACTTTTCTAACTTCTTCAATTGTTTCACGCTCCAAATCTGTTCTACGCTCCAATTCATCAACAGTTAGCTTTAAAATACTGCGACCTGTATCACAACCAATCTTTTTGAATTCATCAATAATCCAAGTCTCAATTTCATCACTGAATTCATCCAAGTCAATGTCAAATTCATCCGTGATTTCCTCGTCTTCGCGATAAACATCAATTTCATAGCCAGTTAGTTCACAAGCCAACTTGATATTTACACCTCTTCTGCCAATAGCCAAAGAAACCTGATCGGCTTTTAAATAAACATTGGCCTGTTTTTTATCATTGTCCAAGTCCATATAGCTGATCTTAGCCGGAGTTAATGAACGTTGAATTAACAATTGAATATTGGTGGTAAAGTTAATTACGTCTATGTTTTCGTTTTTCAATTCACGAACAATACCATGAATACGGCTTCCTTTCATACCCACACAAGCACCTACTGGATCAATACGATCGTCGTAAGACTCAACTGCCACTTTAGCACGATCTCCTGGTTCGCGAACAATTTTCTTGATGGCAATTAATCCATCAAAAATTTCAGGAACTTCAATCTCGAGTAATTTAGCTAGGAACATTGGGCTGGTTCTAGATAGAATAATAACAGGAGTGTTATTTTTCATATCTACACGAGCAACAACGGCACGAATATTTTCCCCTTTCTTAAAGTAATCTTGTGGAATTTGTTCAGATTTAGGTAAAATCAATTCATTGCCTTCCTCGTCTAATAATAATACCTCTTTTTTCCAAACCTGGTATACTTCTGCACTAATAATATCCCCAACACGATCGCCATATTTTTTTACCAACACATTCTTTTTCAAATCGCTGATACGGCTTGCAAGTGTTTGTTTAGCCGCTAAAATAGCCCTACGACCAAAATCGAGTATGTCTACTTCTTCGTACAATTCTTCACCTACTTCAAAGTCTGGTTCAATTTTAGCAGCCTCAGAATAAGCAATTTCTGCCAAGGGATCATTCACTTCCCCATCTTCTACAATCATTCGGCGGCGGATAATTTCAAGGTCACCTTTTTCAGCATTTACGATAACATCAAAATTATCGTCTGCGCCAAATTTCTTGCGAAGTAAGGTTTTGAATACATCTTCTACCACTTTCATCATCGTGGGACGATCAATATTTTCTGCGTCTTTAAACTCCTGAAACGCCTCAATTAAGTTGATACTGGCCATAACGCTGTTTTTTTATTCTGCTAAAATTTAATTTGTACAGTTGTTGATTTAATATTTGAAAAAGGAATAAGTACTTGTTCAGTTACCGCTTTTTTGCCTTTACCAGTGGTACATTGTATCATGATATCTGCTTCTGCAACTGTTTCTAGCACCCCTTCTTTTATTGTATCGTCGGTAAAAACCACTTGTATGGTTCTACCAATATTTTTTTGGTATTGCCTAATCAATTGGAGCGGCTCATCAATACCAGGAGAGGAAACTTCTAAAGAAAATTCTCCTTCTGGATATATACCCGCTTCTTCAAGGAATTTATAGAGTTTGCGGTTGAAATAAACGCATTTCTCAATAGGTAAGCCATTATCCCCATCCAAAAAAACCTTGATATTATTGGTGGGTTTAATTTTTACAGAAACTAGAAAATACATGGGCTCTTCGGCCATCATATTTTGTAAAAACTGTTCAATTAATTGAATATTGTTGTCTGTTGCCATGGTAAAAAAGGAGAAGGGAACGATAGTCGTTCCCTTCTGTTGATTCTTAGCTTGATGCAAATATACATGAATAACACCCTAAAATCCAAATTTTTGCCGTTCTTCCGATTTCGGAGGGTTTTAACAGCCCTATAATGGGTTAATTCCTACTTTTATGCTCTTATGTTTAAAGTATTACTTTGGGCCTTAGCCATTTACATGCTGTACCGTTTCATTTTTGGATTGGTCATCCCCGTAAGCAAAACAGCCAGTCAAATCAAGCAAAAAATGTCTGAAATGCAGCAACAACAAGCTTTTCAACAGCAGGAATATGCCCGCCAGCAAGAACAGCCTAAGCAAAAAGAAGCAACTGCATCTGCAGTAAAAAAGGACGATTACCTAGACTTCGAAGAGATTAAATAGTTAATTAAAGGTCTAGATCTAATAGCGTTAAAGGGTGTTTTAAATGGATGGTTTGTAAGCCCAATTGTTGAGCGGCTTCAATATTTTTTAAAGTGTCGTCTATAAACAAAGTCTCTTCTGCAAGTAACCCCTGCTCATCTAAAATAGACTGAAAGGATTCTGGGTAAGGTTTGCGAAGGCCTAAAAATTGGGAGTAATAGGCTTTTATGAAAAGACTATTAAAATCTTCACCAGGATGCTGCATTCCAAATTTTTCAATAAAAGATTCATAATGAATTTGATTGGTATTTGAAAACAAGAAGATTCGATATTTTTTAGAGATGCTTTTGAGCCAATCAATTCTTTCTTTAGGAAAATCTAATAAGAGTGCATTCCAAGCTTGTTTAATTTGTTCGTTGTTCAGATTGGTTTTCGATTCTTTACGGAAAGCGATATAAAATTCTTCCTCGTTTATTTTACCAGTTTCTAATAATTCAAATAAAGGATTTGAAAAATGCTGTGTAAACATTTCATTGAATTGCAAAACACCTAAATCAATAAATGCCTTACTTGTTAAACTGAAATCAATATTCAGAAACACTCCACCTAAATCAAATATGATATTCTTAATTGGCTTACTCATCATTAATTAATTAATTAGTTTCATACCATAATGGCCCAAGACAGTAAACAATGCACATCTTGTAATAACACCTGCACAGCACCAAATCAATAATTTTTGAATAGATACATTTAATCCTGTTCCAACCCCAATACTAACAGGAGCGCCCACAGTTAGTGTGCCAAAAAAGCCTAAACCTATTACACCGTATTTTTCCCAAATTTTAAAAATAAAGGCATTTTTATTTTCTTTTTTTACTTTGGGCTTTCTGAATTTGCTGACATACTGTTGAATCTGTTTACCCAAAAATGCAGCAACAAATACTCCAGCTAATCCACCAACAACTGTGGCAAAAAAAATAATCCAAGGAGAAATACCAAATGCAAATCCGGCTGGAATAGCGGCATAAATTTCAAAAGTGGCAAGCCCGGCAACAGTTAATATTTTATATAGCATAATGTGAAACGAAGATACAGTCTTTCAGTGGCCCACAATTAATTGCAATAAATAGTCAACCTTGTTTTGAATAAGATTAACAAAATAATAGAAATGATATATTCACTAACTTTAAAACAATAATCTACAAATTCATTGTTGTATGGAGGATCTTGAGTTTCTAAATGAAAAAATAATTAATAAAATAAATATTGGTATTGTATATTCTGATCCTACCGGGCTGCCCATTTATGCAAATAAAGCAGCAGAAAGAATTTTAGGGTTGAAAGTAGACCAACTAACAAAATTAAGATCACAAGAAGAGGGTTATTTAATATTAGACTATGATGGGAATATTTTTCCAAAAGAAGAGTATCCCTCTGTAATTGCAATACAAACAAAGAAACCAGTTAGAGAAGTAATTGCTGGAATTCATGAAATCAAAAGACGACATACCACATGGGTAATGCTAGAGTCTGAACCAGAATTTTTGGAAGACGGTGTAACGCTAAAAAGAATTTTTACTACCGTTACAAATATTAGCTCTCAAATATCCATAGAAAAGAAATTGCGTTTTCAAAATAAGCTGCAAAGCTTAATGATGAAAACAGCTAAAACATATTTAGTTGGTTTACATAATGAGCCAGAGGTTGCAGTTCAAGAATCATTAGCAGAACTAGGCCTTTTTTTGGAAGCAGATCGTGTATATATTTTTGATTATGATTTTGAACATTCGCTAAGCAACAACACTTATGAATGGTGCGGCAAGGGAATAAAGCCGCATATAGATGATTTGCAAATGGTGCCGTTTTCTATTATGGAAGATTGGCTAGACCAACATACAAAAGGATTAAGTATTCATATCCCCGATGTTAATGCACTGCCAATTGAAAGTACGCTCAGGAATGCATTAGAAGCCCACTCAATTTTAAGCTTACTGACTGTTCCAATTATGAATGAAGCCAAGTGTGTTGGATTTGTTGGATTGGATATGGTAAAAAAGAAGCATTTTTTTACAGAACAGCAACAGAATCTATTGAAGATTTTTGCGGAAATGCTTTCTAA